>ENA-OQJL01001015-OQJL01001015.1-human-gut-metagenome-genome-assembly--contig:-NODE-1015-length-14882-cov-3.867545_pt1 | contig 14882 bp, 9 predicted proteins | sample MGYA00242604_ERZ504770 | MGnify/ENA primary metagenome ERZ504770 (study PRJEB26092, sample SAMD00036359) | human gut metagenome | host: Homo sapiens | study: EMG produced TPA metagenomics assembly of...
ACGAACAGATCGAAGTAGTCAGTGCATGTGTTTCTCATGTCAATGGAAGAGTTCCAGTTATTGCAGGAGCAGGAGCAAATTGTACAGAAGAAGCTTTAAATCTTGCGAAGAGATCAGAGAAAGTAGGAGCAGACGCATTATTAGTCGTAACACCATATTATAACAAAGCAACACAGAAAGGTCTGGAAGAATACTATGCAACAGTAGGTAATTCTGTAGATGTTCCGATTATTATGTATAATGTACCAGGAAGAACAGGAACAAACATCCAGCCAGCTACAGCAGTGAAGATCGCGAAGAGTGTTGATAATATCGTAGCGATCAAAGAAGCAAGCGGAGATATCGGTCAGGTAGCAACTCTTGCAGCATTAGCAGACGGATGCTTAGATATTTATTCAGGAAATGATGATCAGGTTGTACCTCTTTTAGCATTAGGTGGAAAAGGTGTCATCTCTGTATTATCCAATGTAGCACCAAGAGAAACTCATGATATGGTAATGAAGTTCTTAGAAGGGGATGTCAAAGGAAGTTTAGATATCCAGTTAAAATACATGGATGTGATCCATAACTTATTTAGCGAAGTAAACCCAATTCCTGCAAAACGTGCAGTAGCAGAGATGGGATATTGTAAAAATATCGTTCGCCGTCCATTAACAGAGATGGAAGAAGATCACGCACAGGTATTAATTCAGTCAATGAAAGAAGCAGGAATTCTTTAAGGAGTTACAAAAGATGGTTAAGATTATGATGCATGGCTGCAATGGAGTCATGGGACAGGTGATCAGCAAGATCGTAGAAGAGACAGAAGGAGCTGTTATGGCATGCGGTGTTGACCGTGTGGATGATGGGCACAACGATTATCCTGTATTTACAGATATCAATGCGTGTGATGTAGAAGTTGATGCGATCATCGACTTTTCCGCAGCACCAGCCGTTGATGGGTTACTGGATTTTGCAGTAGAGAGACAGATTCCAGTTGTGTTATGTACAACAGGATTAAGCGATGAACAGTTAGAAAGAGTTCATGAAGCAAGTAAGAAGACAGCAGTTCTTCGTTCTGCGAATATGTCATTAGGAGTTAACACATTATTCAAAGTATTAAAATCTATGACAAAGTTATTAGCAGATGCAGGATTTGATATTGATATCGTGGAGAAACATCACAGAAGAAAGTTAGATGCACCATCTGGAACAGCAATCGCGCTTGCAGAAGCTGTCAATGAGCCGTTGAATAACGAATATGAATTCGTATATGACAGAAGCCAGAGAAGAGAACAGCGTCCAAAGAAAGAGATTGGAATCTCAGCAGTCCGTGGTGGAACGATCGTTGGAGAACATGAGATCATTTTTGCAGGACAGGATGAAGTTATTGAGTTAAAACATACTGCATATAGCAGAGCTATTTTTGGAAAGGGAGCAGTCAGTGCAGCTCTTTATCTTGCAGGAAAAGAAGCAGGTATGTATGATATGAGTGATGTGATCGGATAGGATCATATTTTAAAGAAAAGATAAGAAAAGGGAATGAAACAACAAAATGTTAGTTTCATTCCCTTTTTCTGCATCAGAAGTTTTTGTAAAAGTACCTCGATCAATGCACTTTCTTTGCTTTAGGATAGATGAGTTTCATTTTCTGGTCGTTATAATGGGTATCCAGATATCGTTCAAAGAAATTAGAAGCAGGTATTTTTTTGTCACGCTGATCATAACGGATCAAGGCAGATAGTGACATGAACATATTTAATACCATGAAAACGACAATGATCCATGTAAATACAGTTCCAAATGCAATCGGAAGTTTCTCGATCAGATTGGATAAGAAAGGATAAATCCTCTTAAACCAGACAACGGTTGCAATTCCCCAGAAGAAACAATAAAGAAGATTGATTCTTCCATTCAAGTTAAAAGGCATTTTACTGTAATCCCAGAAAACCTTTCCAAAGACGATTTCACTTAAAACGCTGCAGAGATATTCATAGGCGCCGCCAAGAAAAGTACCAGTTAAAAATAGAAAGCTGTCTGAACGATCTTTATAGCGGTATAGAAGCAATGTAACACCAGCAAAGGCAAATCCCCACACAATGCTAAAAGGACCCCATACAAGGCTGCTCCTGCTCATCCAGACGCCCATCTTCAAACGACAGAAGATCGTTTCAATGATATCTCCAAGCAAAGAACCGATGGAAAATAACAAAAACACCTTATAAAAACCGCATCCCTGGGCAAATACACCAGTCTTTGGGATCGTTGGCAGTTTTAATTTACGCTGTGGATAAGCACGTTCAACACGACGATCTACATAAGATGTTATCAACGAACTCAATTTCACGCTGATCTTTGTAAGATAAGCATCCGCAGATTCCCAACGTCGTTTATCGATATTTTTTCCAAAGACAACGATCGCGGTTGCTAAAATATCAATGATCAGGACTGCAAGAAGGATAAAAATGATAAGATGCCGGATGAATGGCGGGATCAGATGATAAAATTTAAAGAGCAGTGGATTGACAAACTTTACTCCGATATATCCTAAAAGTCCCCAGAAAACCGAATGGGACAGGCAGATGTAGCCATCAAGATTCCATTTATTTTTGGAATAATCCCACCAGCGTTCATGGTAAAAATGTTCAATAAAATGTCCGCCAAACCATTCAATGACTGTGGCATCGATCATGGCGGCAGCAAAGATCCATAGGCCGGTCATCTGATGCGTATTGATCGTAATAACGATAGCTCCGATTCCATAGGAAATACAAAGCGGTGAGTTGATAAAACCACGGTTTACCAAACGTTTCTGATGAAATGCTGATTGTACCACTTCTAAGATCCAGCCGATAAATGAGTAGATAAAGAAGAGAAAGCTTAGCAAAAATAAAGTTTTGATCATCATTTGTAAATGTCTCCTTTTGTCGGATTTTGTATTCAGTATGTATAAGTATATGGAAAAATGATAAAAAAGGCAAGAAAATAGAAAAAATCTAAACAAAAATTTGACAATATATTAACGTGAGAAATAAAAAAATGATAAACTTACGGGTAAAAACAGATAAAAAAAGAATGAATATAAATATATTTATGTTTAAATATAACAAAAAGAGTGTTATAATAATAACGAGATGTTGGTATCAAATGGTATTTTGACCATGGTATCATGATGAGAAATAGAGTTGATATGGAGGGAAATATTATGGCAGCAATTATTGGAAGTCCAACACGCTACATTCAAGGTAAAGGAGAGATGAAGAATCTTTGTTCTTATGCAGATAAATTTGGAAAGAATCTCTTTATTCTGACGAGTGCATCTGGAAGAAAAAGAGTAGAACCGGCGATCAATGAAGGAAATAAAGACAGCAATCTTGTTTATGATGTATTCAATGGAGAATGCTGTATGACGGAGATCAACCGAATTATAAAGATCGTGGAAGAAGCAGGAAGTGATGTGATCATTGGAATTGGCGGTGGTAAGATTCATGATACATCAAAAGCGGTTGCCTATTATACAAAGAAACCAGTGATCATCGTGCCAACGATCGCATCTACGGATGCACCATGCAGTGCATTATCTGTTATCTATACAGATGAAGGTGTTTTTGAAAAATATCTGTTCTTGTCATCAAGCCCAGATATGGTCATGGTAGATACCGATATCGTCTGTAAAGCACCAGTAAGACTGTTGATCTCAGGAATGGGAGATGCTTTAGCGACATATTTTGAAGCGAGAGCATGTAAAAGATCTGATGCAAGTAACTGTGTTGGAGGTAAATGTACATTGGCAGCAATGAATCTTGCTCAATTATGCTATGATACATTAATGGAAAATGGAGTACAGGCAATGATAGCAGCGAAAGAAGGAATTTGTACAAAAGCTGTGGAGAATGTTATTGAAGCTAATACTTATTTATCAGGAATCGGATTTGAGAGTGGAGGATTAGCAGGGGCTCATGCGATCCACAACGGATTTACAGCGATTCCAGAAACACATAAGATGTATCATGGAGAGAAGGTGGCATTCGGAACACTGGTTCAGCTGGTATTAGAAGATGCGGGAGAAGATGAGATCATGGAAGTGATTGATTTCTGCAGTGAAATCGGACTTCCTGTAACATTAAAAGGATTAGGAATCGATGAAGTGAAACCAGAGCAGATCATGGAAGTGGCACGTCTTGCATGTGCACCAGATGATACAATGGGGAATATGCCATTTGATGTGCAACCAGAAGATCTGTATGCTGCGATCATGGGTGCGGATGCTTTGGGCAGATATTATACGGAAGAGTAGAATTGCTGATTATTTCATAAGTATAGATATGTAAAGTATGAGATCCCCCTGAAAGGTTGATCGACCTTTCAGGGGATTTTTGAAATTAAAAAATAGAATTACACAAAAAATCAGTAAATAACATTTGGAATTTTTTCTTTTTATATCGACTGACAGGAACGGTGACATTAGAATTTAATATAGCACAATCCTTTTGTATAGAAGTTACATATGCCATATTAACAATATAGCCTGTATGGCAGCGATAAAAACGTTCATCAAGTTTATCTTCGTATGCTTTTAAGGATTCATGTCCAGTGATTTCAGATCCGGATGTTAAATGAAATAAAATATTTCGGTTATAAGTTTCTATGTATATAATTTCAGGAAATTTGATTTTGAAAATATTTCCAGAATCTTTTATGATTAAAAAATGCTTTTCATTAGATTTAAGTTCTGAAATAGCTTGGTCCAAAACATTTTCCAATTGCAGATATGAAAGTGGTTTTACAAGATAATCAAAAGCTTTTACTTTGTAACCAGATAAAGCATATTCTGGAAAAGAAGTTAAAAAGATTAAAATTACGGATGGATTAATGTCTCGTATTTTTTTAGCAATTTCTATTCCACTATAGGTTTGGAATTTTATATCTAAAAATAAGATGTCAATATCATTTTGAGAATAAAAATAAGATAACAGATCATTTTCATTTTCAAAGGAGTTAAATTGATTGATATTTTTGTGCTTTTTAGAATACTGTTTCAAAAGTAATTGAAAATTGTGAATAAAGTCTTTTTCATCATCACAAATACAGATTTTCATAATGTTTTCCTCTCTTATATTTAATTCAGGTTTTGTGGCAGTGGTATGGAAATATTTACAACGAATTCTTCAAGGTTGGAAGAAAAAGAGACATTTCCGTTATATTTGGAAACGATTTTTTTGATTGAAATTATTCCAAAACCATGCATAGAAGACTCTTTTTTTGTAGTTATGAAGGAGCCGTTTTTATATTTTAATTTTTTATTATATGTATTGGATGCATGAATGAAAAAATGATTTTGTGTCGTATTACAGCAAAAGGTGATGCTTTTGTTCTTGTCACAACATTGGGTAGCTTCAATGCAATTATCCAACAAATTACCAAGCAAAGAACATAACTCTATATTACGAATAAAATGAATATTCTCTAATTTTACGTTCATTTTGCAAGAAATGTGTTGTTCGTGGATCAGCTTTAATTTCTCAGAAATTAAAACATCAATAAAAGGATTTCCTGTGTGTACAGCATAGGAAGATTTTGAAAGATCATTCAGTAAGGAATCAATATGTTGTGTGTATTGATTGCTCTCTGCTGGCTGTGATTTTAAGGCTAAAAGCTGATTTTTAAGATCATGACGTATAATGTTTAAATCTTCAATGTCCTTTTGTTTTTGCTGATAATAATAAAAAGTTTTTTCTTCTTGTGATTTTACAAAATTAATATAATTTTCTTCAGCCTTTTTGGAAAGGTACAGGTTGAATAATATAAAATGGCAAAAAGAACTAATCATTAGTACAATAGAGATCCATAAAAAGACTTCATGATATTGTGAAGAAATATCAGAAATTTTCAACAAATATATAATGCCTAAAATGAGAAATAAGCATGTGATGATCGGAAGAAAATAAAGAATATTCTCTATCATGGTAAATGAAACTTCCAAATCATTTTGTTTGTGATAAAAAACGAAATGTAACAATAAGAAGGATAAAATTTTTGAAAAAATGATCATCTCTAATGAAAGAACCTGATTATCAAAAACATCGGATAAAGATGTGCAATGTAAAACACTAAAACAAATTCCAACAGTTAATAATTCACATAAACATAAAACAATATAAAATACAACGATCATTTTTAAAGTAGATTTCAATTGGAAATCCAAATATAAGTAACGATTTAAAAATATGATGGAAAACAATTCATAGATTAATTTAAAAATAAATGGGCAAGAAAGTAAATTTAAAAGAATAATAGAAAGACCCCATAATGTGTAAAGGATACCTGATTTTATGTACGAATATCGAAAATTAAAATATTTTGTACAATAGCATAATAAAATCGTGTCAATAGAGGTTCCAAGAAGGGTTAGTAATATAGTAAGTGTCATAAGTTGATCTCCTTTTATCAAATTTCTCTAATAATATATTTTAATACAAAATTATATTTTGTAAAGGCTTTAATATAACCATTTGAGCATAAAAAATGACTAGATACGCAAGGTGGATTTTTATTTGTATGAAAGGGTGGTATTATATTAAGAAAAAAACATATGAAAGAGGGGAAAGTAAATGAGACAAAGCAAGAGAAATAGGATTGTGTTCATTGTAATAGTGATTAGTATCATAGTAGCTCTTGGAATTATTGGGTTGTTTAAATCTGGTGCAATGATACAAAAAGATTATAAAAAGTCTGTAAGATATAAAAAACTGAAATATCTATCTTATAAACTAGAAGATCATTATAACAAAAAGATTCTTTGCTCTTCTGGAATTAAAGGAATGCCGTACGAGTATCAAATTAAAAAGAATGGGAAATTGTATGGAACACTAATCGATGAATATGGGTATCCACTGAAAAAATATGGGCATGTAATGAAAGATACCATTGCGCATAAAGTAAAACATATTAGTTTTGGAGGAAGAGGAAGTCTGTTATATCTTGATTATAAAAACAGATTATATGGAATGGGGTGGAATAGTGATGAAGAATTTCAGATTAAAATGCCAGAAGATAAAAGAAATAATGTAAGTACAGCAGTTTTTCGTCAACCTGTTTTTATTATGAATAATATTATTTATGCTTCCATCAATGAAGGAGGAGCGGTCATTGCTATGAAAAAAGATCATTCTGTATGGACATGGGGAAGTAATGCAGGCGGAATGTTAGGATATGATAAAAATACGGATTTAATTTCCTGTAAACCTAAGAAAATATTTGAAAATGGAAAATATATTGCAGCAGGTGGATATAATATGGCTGTGATTACGGAAAAAAATAATCTATATTTGTGGGGAGATAATACCTATGGACAATTGGGTAACGGAAAGAAGGCTGGTTGGTATTTTGGAGATTCTAATAAAGAATGTTGGTTTAAACCTAAAAAAGTAATGGGAGATGTGGCAGCTGTTCATATAGGAAGCGGAAAAATTATTGTTACCAGAATGGATGGCAGCAAATGGGGTACAGGAATAGGATTTGGAAATGAGAGGTCAGAATCTGGAAAGAAAGTTGGCACTAGATTTGTGATGATATCAAAATAATAGTTATTGGAAGATTAATTTAAGGAGAAACATTTTGAAAGATAAAAAGAAATTAATAGTGTTAATAGTAATGTTGTTGATGCCAGTGGCTGGAATCTGGTATTTTATAAAAATGTCTTTGAAGTATATGAAAGGCGCTGAAATAGGAATATTTTTTCCGAATAACTTTTTTAAACAATTTGGGGTATGGAGCATTATTTGGATTATTTTATGGATTGTAATAATGTTTATAGAAAGAAAATATAAAGTTAAAAAGATAAAAGAAAGAAAAGATAGTATAAAAATTTTACAGTGTATTGTTATGTTTGTAATGGCAGTGATTTCGTTTTGGATTTATGTATCTGTTTTGACTGGAAAGTTTAATCATTATATGATGTTAGTTTTTTTAGTAGAAATTATAGATGTTTTTATGGTGACATTGGTGATCAAAATATTTAGAAATTTAATCGATATTTATTTTGACTGGAAAGAAAATAAAAGATGCGAGGGAATGGATTAATTCCTTCGCATCTTTTTTTAATGTCTGTCTACTCTACAGTTACAGATTTAGCCAGGTTTCTTGGCTGGTCTACATCATATCCTCTAAATACTGTGACATGATAAGCAAGTAACTGTAATGCAACGGTAGAGGCAAATGTTGCAAACAGGTCGTCTGTTGCAGGAACCTGAATCAAATCATCATAGATTCCTTCGTAATTACTCATATCTTTATCTGTTACTACGATCACATGAGCACCACGAGCTTTTACTTCTTCAACGTTTGCCATTAATTTTGGTAAGACATTTTCCTGTGTAGCGATCGCAATAATAGGTACACCTTCTGTAATCAGAGAAATTGTTCCATGTTTCAATTCTCCGGCACAGTATGCTTCTGCATTTACATAAGAGATTTCTTTTAATTTTAAGCAGGCTTCACAAGCAATACCGTAATCTAATCCTCTTCCAAGATAGAAAGCAGAGAATGTATCTTTGATCTTTTCTGAGATTCCTTTGATATAATCATCCATCTTTAAGACTTCTTCAACAGTTCCGATCGCCTGTTCAAATTTATCACAGAAATCTTTCATCTGTTCATTTGTCATTAAGTTGTTAACTTCTGCAAGTTTTAATGCGATCAGATACATACCTGCACACTGTACAGAGAACGCTTTTGTACTTGCAACAGCAATCTCAGGACCTGCATGTGTATATAATACATAATCACTTTCACGAGCAATACTTGATCCTTTTACGTTAACGATAGAGATCGTTTTTGCTCCACGTTCATTTGCAAGACGAAGTGCAGCAAGGGAATCAGCTGTTTCACCAGACTGTGTGATGACAACAACTAAAGTATGTTCATCTAAGATCGGATTCATGTAACGGAATTCAGAAGCTAATTCAACAGTTACAGGAATACGGATCATAGCTTCGATCAGATGTCTTCCAACTAATCCTGCATGCCATGCAGTACCACAAGCTGTTACGATCACACGGTTTACACCTTTAAAGATATCATCAGAGATGTTATCTGCACTAAAGTCAGCGTGACCATTATGGATACGAGGCATGATTGTATTATGAAGAGCCTCTGGCTGATCATAGATCTCTTTCTGCATAAAGAAATCATATCCGCCTTTCTGGGCAGCTGTTGTATCCCAGTCAACATGAAGCATCTTAGGTTCTTCAACCCCACCATCCATTGTGTATAATGTAATACTGTCAGCTTTCATGACAACGATATGTTCTTCAGGTACTACGAAATAATCTTTTGTATATTTTAATAATGCAACCATATCAGAAGCGATGAAAGAACCATCTTCTGTATGAGATGCTACTAATGGACTTGCATTTCTCATGCAATAGATCTCTCCTGGATGATCTTTGAACATAACGCAGAAACCATAAGCTCCTTCTAAAGCTTTATTAGCTTCTTTTAATGCTGCAAATGGATCTCCATCATATAAAGAGTCGATCAGCATTGCTGCAACTTCGGTATCTGTTTCAGAAATAGCAGTAAATCCTTTTGTTTTTAAGGAAGCAGCTAATTCTTTGTAGTTTTCAATGATTCCGTTATGGATCAGAGTTACATTTCCAGATACATGAGGATGTGCGTTAACTTCTGTAACACCACCATGAGTTGCCCAGCGAGTATGTCCGATACCGCATGTTCCAGTAAGGTCAGCAGTAGCTTCAACTTTCTCACGAAGTGTTGCAACTTTTCCAGTTGTTTTTACGATCTTAGTTTCTGATCCATTATTTACTGCGATTCCGGCACTGTCATATCCTCTGTATTCTAACTGCTGTAATCCATCAACTAAAATTCCAGGTGCCTGTAAATTTCCAGTAAATCCAATAATTCCACACATAATATAAATCTCCTTAAAATTGCGCAAAGAAAATAAAAGGAAGTATAGATATGTAAAAAAACTTCCAAATAAATCTTTGGTTTTCTTTTTCTAAATCATATGCGGTTTTGTCCAGATTATACTGCCTCTGTTTCATGATCACTCATGGGTTTACTCAGTATATCACGTAGTCTGGAGCTGCGGGAAAGCATCCGCCGAATCTTTCGATCACTTTCCTCCTCGTTAACCTTCCTATCAGACCCTCATCGGTCTGTTTCCGTATCAGGAAGGTGCATGGCGCTTAAATTCTGTAAAACTCCCTTCGAACATATTTTGTCAAAAACTCAAAACCCAAAGTTTTTAACGTTAGTGATTTTAACACGGAATATCTATGAAGTCAAATAAGAACGTGGTATTTTATAAAAACTTAATAAGTTTATGTGAATGAAATGAATTTACCTATTAAAAAGAAAGTGTATTTAAAACAGAAGAAGTAATTGACGAAAAGTACCAATAAATGTATAATATACATGTGATGATGAATACAAATGATCGCAATTTGTTTGCGATATTTTCCTTAGGTCAGGAAGATATCGCATATATTTTTGACATTTGTATTATAGGGGGGTTATAGGACTCGATGAGTTATATAACCATAGAACAAAATAATTAACACATGAGTTCATGAGAAGGAGGAACTATGAGGAAGATGAAGAAGATTCTGGCATGGTTAACAGTCTTGACAGTTAATGTCAGCATGATGCCTATGCCAACAGTAGCAGCTGCTACTGCTACAGACGCTTCTACAGCATCAAATGAAGAGACAACAACTTCTGATGCAACTAAAGAAGCAACACAGGCGCAAGAAACAGCAGAGAAAGCTGTAGAAAGCGCAACAAAAGCAGCAGCTACGACAGCAGCAAAGAAAGTAACAACAGAAACGAAGAAGGCAGAGAGCAAATCAAAATCTGCAGCTTCAACACAGAGTTTACAGGATACGATTGAAGAAGGAATCGTCAAAGATCGTGACCAGACAAAGATCGATGTATCTGATTATGATGCATCAAAAGCAGAAGTAAAGAAAGCTACAAACAAAGTATTAAAAGATAATAGGCTGTCTAAATTAACAGATGTTACTTATGATACAAATTCTGAAGGAAAAGTCGAAACTGTAAATGTTGAGACGGATACAACTTATTTAATGGCAGTTGATGAATTAGAAGCAATCAACGATGCTGCTAGTGATGAGGATAAGGCTTCAGAAGCTACAATGGAAAAAGTAGAGAAAAGTTATGCTGAACTTCAGTCATACTATGAATCTCAGCCAGAGTACTTTGGTATTGCAGTACCATACTTCACATCAAAAGATGCAAAAGAAGGACCAATCAGTGCCTTACTTTCTGTTGCTGATATTCCAAGAGCAGCAATCGGAGTTGAAGGTGGAGTAACGATCGACCAAGTTCAACAGTTAGTTGATGGATTTAACCAGGCATTGCCAGGATTGGTTCAGGTTCATGGAGATGAGCTGTTAGCCGCTAGAAAACAGGCACTTTCCCATATTAAGGATGGCATGACAACAGCTGAGAAATTACTAGTACTGAATGACTGGTTAGGTAATTACAGTAATTTTGATATGGCTGATATCATGAAGAATCAGAAAAAGGATTCTAGTTCAGAAGATACAAGCAAACAGGCAGTTGAAGCAAAAGTTCAGAAAGCAGCAGATGATCCATTTGCAGAATTATATAAATCAACAGCATTTGGAACTCTTACAAATAGAAAATCTGTATGTATGTCATATACAGCAGCATATAACTATCTTGTACAATGTGCATTCCCAGAAGTTTACAAAAACTCTGATGGAACATGGAAGACAAAAGATGAAGTTAACGGTAAATTAGAACTGAAGACAGATGCTGATGGTAACGCTATCTTAGATAGTGATGGAAACAAACAGTATATAACAAAAGTACTGAAGAAAGATGAAGATGGAAATCCGGTTAAAGACGATCAGGGAAACGAAATCTATGAAGAAGGTGGAACACCTGATTATATGGTAGATTTTGTTAGAATTCAGTGGAAATCTGAAGTAGAAATGTTAGGAGAGAAATCTGAGTTCAATAACCCTCATTTCTTTAGTGCAGCAAAAGTTGATGGAAAATGGTACTATGTAGATTCTTGCTACAATGACATTTATGTAGAATGTATGCAGCGTAATAGAGTTGAGACTGATGGTAATATGACTCATTCTTATTTCTTAGTAAGTGATACAACTTTAAGAAAACAGTTTGATGGAAACTTTGATTACATTGATACATTATATGAAAATGTTGCGACAGATACTACATATGAAAAATCATGGGTAAACAATGCGCAGGGACCGGTTTCTTATGATGATACATATTATTATTATATAAAGAATACATCTAGCTACAGCCAGTCAGGTGGATATAAAAAGGGAGAAGAACAGATTGTTCGAGTTCCTCGCAAATCTGGATTAACTTCAAGTGATGGAGAAGAAGTTCTTCTTAACTTATCTACAGGAGACACAAAGAGTGATAATAAAGAAGCTGCAGAACTTGTTAAAAAAGAATTTGTAGTAGATAATGATGTGAATTCAAAAAAATATGCTGGAATTACACATTCTGTAGGTTATTATAATAATGCATTATACTTTAATGTTAATAATAAGATTTTCAAATATGATTTAGACTCAGACAAGATTACAGAAGTTAAAGAATACAATACAGTTTCCGCACAGCAAGATGAAGATAATGAATTCACAGGAATGTCATTTACAGTAACAACTGACAAAGACAAGACGGTTCATACAGTAAAGAATCATCCAATTGCTGCATTAGCGATCAAAGATGATGGAAAGATGTATGTATCTATTGCAACAAACTATTGTTATGCATCTGATTATAAATATGAAGAAACAAACTACAATAGTGAATACATGAACTATAAGATGGGAAATCAGACAATCTCAAGAGGCGGAGATAACGACAACCAGGAATTTATGTGGAGCGCAAATTTTGTAGATACACTGGATATGTCAAAAGTTTCTTCAACAGATGAATCGGCACATCATTTTGATAAAGTAACAGTTGATCCAACTTGTGATGCAAACGGATTCACAGAAGAACGTTGTACAGATGCAGATTGTGGCATTGTCAAAGCTGACACGAAGGAAGATACAGATCAGAAAGCAACAGGACATCATTATATCAAAGCAAATGATCTTTATTATACAAAAGATGATGCTGGTAATAGAAAGTCTGGTACCTACTATTTATGTACAAAATGTTTAGATGCACAGTCATCTCTTCCAGATGGTGAAACAGCAGAACATACATATGGAAATGCAACAGCAACATGGAATGATGACAATACAGAAGCAGAAGTAACAGTTTCTTGTACTGTATGTCAAGATAAAGAATTAGACGCTTTATTAGATGATCAGAACAAAGATACACAAGAACTTACAAAAACTGCAAAGACAAAAGATATCAAAGTAGAGAAGCCAGATGGTTTTGATTGTGAAAAAGGCGGAAATGTTACTTATGTAGCAACTGCAACAGTCGATGGAAAAGAATATAAAGTATCAAAATCAGTGACTGTAAAAGCAGGCCAGCATACATATGGAAAACCATCTTACAGTTGGAGCAAAGATGACAAAGGAAATATGATTTGTGCAGCAACATTTACATGTGAAAAATGTAAAAAAGCACCAATTGTGCCAGTGAAAGAAAACGCCACAACAGATAATGGTACGATCACAGCTGAAAAAGTAGAACCTACATGTACAGAAGATGGAACATACACATATAAAGCAGTTGTTAAATTCCAGGGTGAATCATATACAGAAACAAAAGTTGAGACGGTGAAGAAAACTGGTCATAAATATGACAACAATGGTGTTTGTACAGTATGTGGACACAAGAGACCAACAATTACTTTAACATCCAAGAAAGAAGTTTACACAGGAAAATCAATTTCAATTGATGCACCAAAAGTTGTTGGAGACGTTAAAGACTTAAAATATAGCTACTATTCTGATAATGCTTGTAAGAATGAAATCAGTGAACCAACTGATCCAGGTGTGTACTATGTAAAAGTAACTGCTGATGCAGGAGTAACAAGTAACATAGCAACACTTACGATCGTTCCACAGACTGCTAAGATAACAACTGTTGCAAATGCAACAAGTTACATGACAGTATCTTGGAACAAAGTTAACAAAGCAAGTGGATATTATGTATACCGCAGTACTAATGGTAAGAAGTTCACGAAGATTGCAACTGTAAAATCTGCAAACGTAGCAAAATACAGTGATAAGAAAGCAACAAAGAATGGCCAGAAATATGTATACAAAGTTGTAACATATTATAATGGAAACCAGACAGTATCAAGTGCAGATTCATCTGTTAAGATAGGATATCGTTTAAGTACAATGAAAGTCTCAAGTCTTACAAATAAAAAAGGTAAGAAGGCTTACATTAAATGGACGAAGAATTCTAAGTCTACAGGATATCAGATTAAATATGTAACTGGTAAATCAAAAGCTAAGACAGTTAAAGCTTCATCAAAAGCTAAGACAAAGACAATTAGCAAATTGAAAAAAGGTAAGACGTATAAAGTAAGAATCAGATCTTACAAGAAAGTCTCTAATGTAACATATTATAGTGCATGGAGCAAACAAAAATCAGTTAAAATTAAAAAATAACATGAGATGAACATGCTCCGATTACACTTATTTGTTGTGATCGGAGTTTGTTTGTGGAGGTTTATAGATGAAACTAAGTAAAATCATAAAAAAGGGGATTGTGATGGTATTGTTTGTCTTTTTATCTTTAAATTTTCCAAATACTCATGTGAATGTACAGGCAAGTGTTGAAGCGAAAGAAGTAATCGAGCAGCAGTTGTTTGGAAAAGATGGAAAGACGTCGATAGATGTTTCACAATATCAGCTTAATAAAACTGAAACAAA
>ENA-OQJL01001033-OQJL01001033.1-human-gut-metagenome-genome-assembly--contig:-NODE-1033-length-14692-cov-4.100239_pt1 | contig 14692 bp, 9 predicted proteins | sample MGYA00242604_ERZ504770 | MGnify/ENA primary metagenome ERZ504770 (study PRJEB26092, sample SAMD00036359) | human gut metagenome | host: Homo sapiens | study: EMG produced TPA metagenomics assembly of...
CTAATGTCTCCATATACTTCATATACTTTACTACCATTAAGGCAATCTTGAAAGTAATGGCATCCTCAAACACACGCAGATCCAGACCGGTACTCTTCTGAAGCTTATCTAGTCTGTATACCAGTGTATTTCTGTGGATATAGAGCTGTCTTGAAGTTTCTGACACATTAAGGTTATTTTCGAAGAACTTGTTTACAGTAGTAAGTGTTTCTTCATCAAACTGGTCCATAGAAAGTCCGTGGAGAACTTCATTTATGAACATTTTGCATAATGGTGCAGGAAGTTGATAAATAAGACGACCAATACCAAGCTGTTCGTAGTTTACAATCTTCTTGTTTTCCTCAAAAATCTTACCTACTTCAAGAGCCATCTTAGCTTCCTTGTATGATGCAGAAACATTTTTAAGGTCATTTACTACAGTACCGATTGCAACATATACACTTGTCATAGCTTCTGCTGAAAGTGTATCGTAAATATGCTTAGAAATCTGGTCAATTTCTTCCTTGCTATCCTTTTCTTTAAGTTCCTTTACGAGAATAATACTCTTTTCGTCAACAGCAGTAACGAAATCCTTCTGCTTTGTTGGGAAAATACTTCTAACAATCTCAACAACATTAAATTCCTTATCAATTTCTGTTTCAATAAGGAACACAACTCTAGGAACATTATTTTCAATACGCAATTTCTTTGCTCTTGAATATATATCTACAAGAAGTAAGTTGTCAAGCAACAAGTTCTTTATGAAATTGTCACCGTCAAATCTTTCCTTGTAAGCAACAAGTAAATTCTGGATTTGGAAAGCTGTAATCTTACCAATACGGTAAGCTTCCTCGTCCTCGCCCTTAATCATAACAATGTATTCAGGAGAACCATTATCAAAAACCTTAAAATACTGGTAACCCTGTACCAACTGGTTTTCAGCTGGACTCTGTATAAATATATCTGCACTCTCAATGACTGTATTAACCATTGATTCTTCAGTAGTTGCAACAATCTTGCCCTCACGTTCAGCAACACTTAGCTCACGTCTTATTATATTTTTAAGTCCATCTATTGTACTTTGCAAAATCTGATTAGATATCATACCTCACTACTCCTCCTTCTTTTTTACAATCACATAAGTGTTAGTATCCTTATTTTATAACAAAAATCGTTAAATTAAAAGACTTATTCCAAAAATTTTTTATTTTATAATGCAAAATTAATATATTTTTAATATTTTAATACTAAAATTCCTAGCATTTTTATACCCAAATTTACTTTATTATGATATAATTGTTATAATAATTGCATTGAATTACAGGAGGATTTGTATTATGTCAGAGGAAAAGAAATACATTAACATAGAGATAGGCAGTAGAAACATTAAACTTGCTAGTGAAGAAAGCGATGAATATTTAAGAGCCATTGCAAAATATCTTAATCAGAAAATGGCAGATATTACAGGTGGAGATTTATCTCACCCTTTATATCGTGATGATAACGCTATTTTATTCTCACTTAATATTGCTGATGATTTATTTAAAGAACGTACTTCTAGTGGTTCTGTTGCCTTTGATACAGATACCCTTGCTAAGTTGGAATCACAGGAAAAGGAAATATCAGTTTTAAACGAAACTATCACTAATTTGAATAACGAAAAAAGCACTCTTGCTAAAGACCTTGCTAATAAAAAAGATGAAATACAGGTACTTACTGTAAAGAGAGAAGATGTAAAGAGCAAACTTGACGAATGTGAAAAGAAATTAGCATCTTTACAGGGTCTTTATGCCAGTGTTGAAAATCAGCTTGAAGAAAAGACTAATAAATACAACGACTTAGAGACAGAACATATCAAAACAAAGAGCGAATTTGACAATGTTCAGAGAGAGTATTCTTCTTGTCAGACTCGTCTTACAACGGCTGAAAAGCGTGTTGAAGAAAAGACTAACTATATTGCTAAATTAACTGGCAAAATCAATGACAAAAATCAAGAACTTAACAACCTTAGTACAAAACTTGCTGAAAAGAACACATCAATCAATGAATTAAACCAAAAGTCAGCTGAAAGAAATGTTAAGCTCACTAACGTAAACAAAGAACGTGATGATTTAGCTGTTAAACTTAAAGCTGCTAACGGCAACATCAGAAAGCTTGAAGAAGAAATAAAGAACTTAAAGTCTGAAAGCGATAAGTCTGTAAAGACAGCTAAAGACCAGCTTACAAGAGTTCAGGAAGATTACCAAACTCTCTTATCTGATTTTGAAAACTACCAGATAGAAAATCAGACTATGAGCGAAAATCAACTTCAAAGTGCATTTGCTAAAACAAAAGCTGAAAACATTGATTTAAAGAGAAAAATAGAAGACCTTTCAAAGAAACTTGCAAAAAATAATTAAGGTGACAATATGAAAAAGCCTGAAATTTTAGCTCCTTGTAGCACCCCTGAAAGCGTTACAGCTGCCCTTAATGCCGGCTGTGACGCAATATATATTGGTGGCAGTGCCTTTGGTGCTCGTGCCTATGCTGAAAACCCCTCTGATGACACACTTCACGAAATTATTAAAACCTGTGCCCTTAGAGGGGTAAAAGTGTTTATTACACTTAACATACTTTACAAAGAAAACGAAATACAAAAGGTTTTGGACTTCGTGGAAAAGGTCTATTCCTATGGTGCATACGGTCTTATTGTACAGGATTTGGGTATGGTTTCTCTTATAAAAAAATACTATCCAAACATAAGAATAAGTGCATCTACACAAATGACAGTACACAACAGTGAAGCCATAGATATGCTTACTGAAATGGGTTGTAGCCGTATTGTACTTGCCAGAGAATTAGGTCAAAAAGAAATAACCGACATTTGTTCAAAAAAAGGCAATACAGAAATTGAGGGATTTATACACGGAGCATTGTGTGTATGCTATTCCGGTCGTTGTCTTATGAGTAGTATTATAGGACAGAGAAGTGGTAACAGAGGTCGTTGTGCCCAGCCTTGTCGTATGGAATATTCACTTTTGAAAGACGATAAAACTTTAAAAAGTGGTTATCTCCTTTCTCCTAAGGATATTTCAACAGCTGAAATACTTGACAAAGTTCTTGCAACAGGTGTTGACAGCCTTAAAATCGAAGGCAGAATGAAAAGCCCTGAATATGTTTATCAAGTTGTTTCAACCTACAGAAAATATGTTGATGAGGTTATGGAAAATGGCACTTTGACTATTGACAAAGAGGATATTTCAAACCTTACGCAGATTTTCAACAGAGGTGGTTCATCTTCTCATGGATATTATGACACATATTCCTCACTGAATATGCTTAGTAAATCTCCTAAGAGCAGTGGTGTAGAAATAGGCGTTGTTACTGGATATAATCCTAAAAATAAAAGATGTTCTATTAAGCTGTCTCGCCCTGTTACTGCCGGTGACGGCATAGAAATATGGTCAAAACAGCACACAGGTACAGGTGTAAATCAAACAGCAGGTGTTGGCAGTACAATTTCCGTTGTTGTAGACGGCTATATACAAAAAGGCGACAGAGTTTTCAAATCCTTTGATAAAGCTCTTAATGACGTCCTTAAAAAGACCTATTCTAAAAACACTAGAAAAATGACTGTTAATGCAACAGCCTCTGTAAATGTAGGAGAAAAAAGTTATATAGAATTTCCTGACTATGGCATAAGAGTATACGGCGAAACAGCTGAAACACCTCTTAACAGACCAATGACGGAAGAAGATATTGTATCAAGACTTTCCAAAACCGGAGATACTCCTTTTACATTTAACTTCATAGATTGTAACATTGGAGAAAACGTTTACATTCCGGTTTCTGCATTAAACAGCCTTAGACGAGATGCCTGTTCAGAACTTGAAAATAAGATAATAGAAAACACTCAAAGAGAGGATATTTCTGCTACTTATGAACCAAAGGCATTGACAAAAGTCGAAAGCGTAAACAACATTTCAGTAAAGGTCAGAACTTGGGAACAGTTTATATCTGCTTTAGAAACAAAGCCTAAGAGAATATACTGTGAAGTCCTTGACAGTAAGGCTGCGGAAATGGCTCACGAAAAGGGTGTTGAGTTATATTTTGCCCTTCCATATATTTCTCGTGATGGCTATGGAAAATATTTTGATAAGCTTGATAAATACAATCCTGACGGCTATCTTTTGAGAAGTCTTGGAAAAATAAGTACAGATAAACCTGTAGTTACTGACTACACATTTAATATTTTCAATAAACAGACAATATCTGTCCTTGAAGATACTTATAACATAGAAAACTATACACTTTCTCCTGAATTGAATTTACAGGAATTGCAAGAATTAACATCAGATAAAAGCGAAGTTGTCGTATATGGCAGACTTCCATTAATGACTACTCATCAATGTCCTGTTGGTATTCATTGTGCAAATAAGAAATCCGGAAAGTATTGTAAGCTAAAAGGAATTGAGGGTAATTACCAGTTAAAGGACAGAAAGAATGTAAAGTTCCCTGTTGTTAGAGATTGTGATAATTGTGTTGCCTTTATTCTCAATTCAGCACCTATTTGTATTCTCAACAAAAAGGACGATATACTTTCCCTTGACAGCAATATGCTTAGATTGGATTTTACAACTGAAAATGCTAAAACTGTAAAAAATGTAATACAAGAACATATGAATGTATTACAAAAGGGCAACAAAATGTCAGCAGAGTTTGAAAAGTATATGAAAAGCGAAAAAGCTACTGGTGGACATTTCTACAGAGGGGTGTTATAAATGATTGAAATATTCATACTTCTTGCAAAGTATTTATTTATAGCCTATATTGGTGTATTCCTTATATTCGGGCTTATAATCAATCTGGCAAGAGAAGATATTATTGACTATAAAATAGCCGTAGGACTTATGAAACAAAGGCTATGTATTATACTTTTCCATATTACGGCAAGTATAATACTTATTTCAGCCAATGCCGAAGAAAATTTGGGTCAGGTAGTGGGCTACTGTGCTATAAGTCTTGGGCTACTTATGTTTGGCAACAACCTTGTTAAAAGGCTGTATCCCGAAAGCAGTCACTTGCTTTATAACTGCATATTCTTTTTGGTGGATATAGGACTTATAATACTTTACAGACTTGATAGTTCATTAGCTATAAAACAGCTTATTTGGAACATAGCCGGTTTTATATTTTTGACTATTATTCCTTTTATATTACAGAGAATGCCTAGACTTGATAAATATAAAAACCTTTATATTATAATTTCTTTTGTAATGCTTGTATTTACACTTGTCTTCGGTTCTGTAAGTGGTGGTTCAAAAAACTGGATAAGTATAGGAAGTTTTGGTTTCCAGCCATCTGAAATTGTAAAGTTGCTTTTTGTATTTTACTTAGCATCTTCTCTTTCAAAACGACCTGATTTTCACGATATAATAGCTCCAACTATTATAAGTGGTTTGGTTGTAATTTTCCTTGTAGTTCAAAAGGATTTAGGTTCTGCCCTTATTTTCGTAATGACTTACTTAATAGTCCTGTTCATTGCTACAAGCAACTACTTATACTTGCTTTCAGGTGTCGGTGCTGTTTCTTTGGCATCAGTTATAGCCTACAAACTTTTCTCCCATATTCAGGTAAGAGTTGAGGCTTGGCAAAATCCTTGGTCAGACGTAGCCGGCAACGGTTATCAGATTGCTCAGTCCCTTTTTGCAATTTGTACTTGGGGAATTACCGGTATAGGTCTTACAAGAGGATATGCCACAAGTATTCCGGTAGTAGAGCGAGATTTTATATTTGCTGCCATATGTGAGGAATTTGGTTCAATATTCGCTATAGGACTTTTGGCAATATTTATACTTATACTTCTTGAGGGAGCAAGAGGAGCTTTAGAAAATCGTAGTAGATTTCTTACTCTATTGTGTGCAGGTTTCACTGCCCTTTTAGCTTTCCAGACTTTCCTTATTATCGGTGGTGTTACTAAGTTTATACCTCTTACCGGTGTTACATTGCCATTCATTAGCTACGGTGGTACATCAATAGTTATAAGTTATATTATAATAGGTGTTATACAATGGATTATTTCCAGAAACGGAGAATATTCTCACGACAAGGAAATAAGGGAAGTTGACACTAGAGAACGACAGCAACAAGTTCGTAAACCTCGCAGAAAGGTGGCGAGAAGATGAAATCAGCAATAAAAAAAGTATTCTGGTTTTACACAATCTTATTTTTAATTTTAATTGGATATTTGGTTAAGTTATGTCTTTTCGACTCAAATGGTTTTGTAGCAAATTCTTTTAACCCTAGACTGACACAAGGTTTGCCAGACGTTAAAAGAGGAGCTATATTGGATATTAACGGAAAGGCTATTGCTCAAGATGAGGCTAATTCAGACGGGTCATACACTAGAAAATATGACGAAACAGGTAATTATGCCCACGTTGTAGGCTATACTGTAAAAGGTAAGGCCGGTATAGAGTCTAAATACAATTTCAGACTTCAGACTGTAAGTAATGAACTTTTACAGCGTATTGGTCACGTTTTTCTTGGAAAGGAAATTCAGGGTAACAACGTAGTATTAACAATAGACGACAGATTACAGCAGGTAGCAGCTGAAGCTTTAGGTCACGAAAAAGGCTCAATAGTTGCCATAGAACCTTCAACCGGTAAAATACTTGCTATGGTTTCTTACCCTACTTTTGATAGCAATACAGTAAGCGAAAACTGGGCGGAACTTAATTCAGATGATGAAAATTCTCCTCTTTTAAATAGAGCTACACAGGGTCTTTATCCTCCAGGTTCTACATTTAAAATTATAACTGCTGCATCAGCCCTTGAAGTAAGCCAGAAATATATGGACTTTAACTTTAAGTGTACTGGTGATGCTAAGTTTGGTGACAGTATACTCCATTGTTATGACGGCAAAGCCCATGGCAAAGTAGATATGACTTCAGCCTTCGCAAAGAGTTGTAACGGTTACTTTGCTACTGTTGCTGAGGAAATAGGAAATGACCAGCTTATAAAAACAGCCACAGATTTTGGTTTTAACACTGATTTAAACTTCCCATTGGAATATAAAAAAGCAAGTTTTGCTCTTAAATCAGATTCTGATGTGAAGGAATTGGCTGCTACTGCTATTGGACAAGGTAAAACCCTTACCTCTCCTCTTTTTATGGCAATGGTTACTTCTGCTATAGCCAACAACGGTTCTATGATGCAACCATATATTGTAGACCATATTGAAACACCTGGTGGTAGCGTAAAAAACAGAACACTTCCTACAAAACTTTTACAGGCTTGTGATTCTTCAACAGCTCATCAGATTGCTGATATGATGTGTGAAGTTGTTCGTTCCGGTACAGCTACAAATGCTACTTTCTCTGTAAGTGGTAAAGCACAGGTTGTAGATAAGGACAGAGTTGTTTCTGATAGTGCTATTACATCTGGTGCTATTGATATTAAACAGGGTAAATACTCCGGTAAAATTACAGTAGCTGCTAAAACCGGTACTGCTGAAAATGCAAGTGGTGATGACCACGCTTGGTTCGTAGCCTTTGCTCCGGCTGAAGACCCACAGATTGCCGTTGCAGTAATATTGGAAAATGCCGGTCATGGTAGTCACGCAATACCTGATGCTAAAAAGGTTATGAAAACATATATTGAAAACCTTGAAGAATAGTTTTAGAACTATAATATATTTAATTGCATATTTGAAAAGCAAAATACCGAACTCTGAAATTTGAGTTCGGTATTTTTTAATCTTACTTATTTAATTTATCTTTTAAATCTTCTTCAACAGTAATTCTCTTAAATTCAAAATCCTGTCTATTCTTAGCCACAATAGTGGAAAGTGTAAGCCCTGTGAAAAAGCACTGTAAAGCAGCTATAACCACAAATCCACAAACAATAAGAGTTGGGAAGTTAGGCACTAAGCCTGTGCTTACATATGTTCCTACAACCGGTACAAAGAATATTAAAGCTATTACAAACAATACAAAAGCTATTGTTGTAAAAAATCTTAAAGGCTTATAATCCTTAAATAATCTTATAATAGTCTTTAATACCTTAAAGCCATCACTAAATGTATTTAACTTTGAAACACTGCCTTCAACTCTATCTCTGTAATCAACAACAACATTCTTAATAAACATATTTTTGTCTATTGCGTGTATAGTCATTTCTGTTTCAATTTCAAAGCCCTTTGAAATAACAGGGAAAGTCTTTACAAAGCCATAAGAAAAAGCTCTAAGACCTGTCATAATATCCTTTACATCGCTTTTGAAAAGTGAGTTAATACTTTTACGCACAAGAGAGTTACCAAAATTGTGGAAAGGTCTTTTATTTTCTGTAAAATATGTAGAAGAAAGTCTGTCACCAACTACCATATCCACACCCTGTTCAAGAACCATTTTAGCCATATCCGGAGTTGGTTCTACAGGGTATGTATCATCGCCGTCAGTCATAATATAACATTCAGCATCAATTTCTCTAAACATTCTTCTGATAACATTACCCTTGCCCTGCTGATACTCATAACGTACAACAGCACCGGCTTCACGAGCAATTTTATCTGTACCGTCAGAAGAATTGTTATCATAAACATAAATTGTTGCTTCCGGTAAAATCCTTTTGTAGTCTTCAACTACTTTCTTTATTGTTTTACTTTCATTATAGCAAGGTATAAGCACTGCTATTTTATCCATTGTTTTCTCCTCCTAAGCCATACTATAACCAAAACTCTATAATATACTGCATATTATAGAAGAATGCTGGGCAAGTAAGTGAATAAGTTTTATATGTTGCATTAAACAGTTCAGCAAAGTCATTTACGAAACTCCACATAAAGCATACAGAAAGAACTGTAAGAATTAATATATAAAATGGAGTATTATTATATTTTTCAAGAACAGCATATATAACAATAATAGCTGCTAAGAAAATCTGCCAAGTAAAGTCTGTTCTGTATCTTTCAACAATACCACCTGTGTTAAAGTCGAGCATACATACTATAAGACTAATACCTAAAAGCATACATACTATCCAAAAAAGTTTCTTTTCTTTTAATAAATCTTTTACCTTTGTTGTCATAATCAAGAAGAATAATATTATATGGTGTATAAACATACCACCTGTAACTTCTTCTCTGACATAGTTGCCCATAAACTGTGTATATGTTCCTGCATAGTGAATATAAGGGAAAATAACAGAAGTTCCCGGCAGCTGCAAGAAATATGTAAACAAGCCTAAAGGTATTTTCTCTATATTGAAATGTTCTGCTGTCATATCCATAACAGTAAGGTTATAGTTCTGTCCAAAATCAAACACAGAACCAAAACGTGCATAGTTGTAGAACATCATAAATGCACCAAAGATTACAAAAGGTAACATAAATCCTACTGTTTTACCTACGCTTGTTTTAGAGAACAATGTTCTTTTCTTAAATACGTAGTCCCAAAAAAGTGGAACTGAAATAAATGCCATAAGCAATAACTGTGGTCTGCAACCTGCCACTAAAGCCATTGTAACAGAACCTATTGTAAGATATTTACCCTTCAATGTACCCTTTTCTTTTTCAGGCAATGCTTTTATCCAAAAATACATTGTCAATATAAGGAACATCATAGCTGCCATAATTGGAACGTGGTACAAGTCCATAGCTCTTGTAGCCAATATAATGCCTGTAGAATTTACAAAAATTATAGAGAGCATTAAGTGTGCAAGAAAACTAATATTCTTGAACCATCGTCTATTTATTTCGTACATCAACAAGTAACCAAATATAATTATTATACTTACTACTGCCATTATGAAATACTTATTTGACAACTCAATACCCATAGCCTTTAAAGGCAAGTAATACATAAGGCAAGGCACAATACCAAAGTAAACGTAATATTTTCCGTTTCTGTAGGCAGTATCCCATTTAAAACTTTCACCGTTGTTATTAACAGCAGTTCTTCTCATATCTGGGTCATAAGGATTGTCCAACATAATAAGAGAAGCCGGAGGAGTATCATTCAAATAAAAATGACCGTCTAACATTGCCTCTGCCAGTCTATAGTATTGATAATGATGAGATGTATTCGCCTTGTATTCAGGATTTATAACTCCTAAACATATGAAAACAAGTACATTCACTATTATAGCTATTGTCATTATCATTTTTTGGTTTCTGCTATCGCCCTTAAACACCTTAGTGTAAGAACCATTTTTCACTCTAAGCAATCTAACAAGTGAAATAACACCAAAAAGGAAAATAATTCTGAAAACATTAAATGAAAACGGTATTTTAGCATTAAATACAATATCATTTACTATTATGTCTTTGTCCTTAAAATCAAATATCTTTAACTTTATTTTAGCACTATCGCCGTTTAAACTTAATGGAATATACTTACTCCTGTTTAAGTCTGTAGCAATTACTCTGTTAGGCGTATCAAAATAATCACTATTTCCTTGGTCTGTAGCTGATATACCAATGCTTATTGCGTGATTATTTCTATCTTCCTTTAATACATCCGGAATATCCAGATTAATATAAACATTTTTAATATGTCTATTTAGATTATAAGCCTCTATAAATGCCTCACTATCAGTAATTTTGTTTACGCCATTACCTTGGCTTACAAGCCCAAATGTATTAAATTGAGTTTCATTAATGGAAAAAGGCTGGTTAAACATATTCTGATAAAATCTAAAATTAAAAACTGTAAGCTCTAAAACCACTAAAAGCAATAAAATCAATAGATTTTTGGTGGTTTTGCTTTGTTGTTTCGTATCATCGCCTTTAAAAAACGATTTTACTTTGTTTTTTGTTTCCTTCATATTTTTCTCCCCTATGCTTAATATAGCTGTAATTTTATCACATATGGATAAGTATGTAAATGATTATACCACAAGGAATTGTCCAATAATTAAGCAAATCAGTAAATAATGTAAATATATTTTGAACAAGAAAACAGCCTGCCATTTCTGTTTGACAGGCTGTTAGTATAATCAATTATTATTTATCTACTTTCTTTCTCCAACCCTCTTTATTGTCCTGTCTAGCTCTTGCTATTGCAAGGCTATCTTCTGGAACATTCTTAGTGATTGTAGAACCAGCAGCAGTATAAGCTCTAGGAGCAATTTCAACAGGTGCTACAAGGTTAGTATTACAGCCAATGAAAGCACCGTCACCAATCTTACAACGGTTCTTAACCTTACCGTCATAGTTTACAGTAACTGTACCACAACCAAAGTTTACACACTTACCTACATCAGAATCACCTACATAAGTAAGGTGGCTAACCTTTGTACCATCATCAATAGTAGAATTCTTAACTTCTACGAAGTCACCAATTCTAACATGCTCGCCAATCTTTGAATTTGGTCTTAAATAAGCATAAGGTCCAACAGTTGTAAAGCTCTTTACCTGAGCTTCAATAAGTGTACTAGACTGAATAGTAACACAATCGTTAATATCGCAAGATGTCATTCTTGTGTTTGGTCCAATAATACAGCTCTTACCAATCTTTGTCTTACCTTCAAGCATACAACCTGGGTAAATAATTGTATCAGGAGCAATCTGAACATCTTTACCAATGTATGTATTTTCTGGGTCAGTAATAGTAACACCATTAATCATATGATATTCGTTAATTCTCTTTTTCATAATCTTCATAGCCTGAGCAAGCTGGAGTTTAGAATTAACACCTAAGAATTCGTCTGAATCCTCAGCAGTCATAACACCAACCTTACCACTATTGTTCTTGATAATTTCAAGAGTATCTGTAAGGTAATATTCGCCCTGAGCATTGTTGTTAGTAAGACTTTCAAATGCCTTGTTTAAAGCCCCTGCCTTAAAGATATAAACACCTGTGTTTACTTCCTTAACAGCCTTTTCTTCGTCATTTGCATCTTTCTGCTCAACAATCTTAGAAAAAGCATCGCCATTTCTAATAATACGACCATAACCAGTTGGGTTGTCAGCAATCATAGAAACTACAGTTGCGTCATTACCCTGACTTTCGTGAACGTCACAAATAGCCTTAATAGTTTCGCCCTTAATAAGAGGAGTATCACCACAAAGAACAAGGATATTACCACTCTGTATAAAATCCTTTGCCTGCATTACAGCATGACCTGTACCAAGCTGTTCCTTCTGAACTGCAAATGAAACGTTGTCATATTTATCCTTAATAACAGCCTTAACCATTGCAGACTGATGACCTACAACAACGCATACCTCAGATGCACCGGCTTCATAAGAAGCCTCTATAACATAATCAACCATTGTCTTGTCAAAAACTCTATGGAGTACCTTAGGTACTTCTGACTTCATTCTTGTACCCTGACCTGCAGCAAGTACAACTACCTTTAAATTTTCCATTACGACACCTCTGTTTCGCTTTTAAATTTACTCTATTATACTATATTTTTTTCGAAAACACAACTACCATTGCAAAAAATAAACAAAAACTAATATAGATTTAACATATTTTTTTACTTTTTCAATATATTTTCTCAAAACACTGAAAATTTTTTTGTAATTTTCCAAATATTTCAATTTTTCTTTAAAATATGTTAAATACTTGTGTGCCAAACAATGCAATTGAGAATAATAAAACAAAAAATATATTTTATTTTAAGATACTAATATCTATAAATATTAACTGACAATATTTTTCAAAATATGCGAGTTTTTTACTAAAACCAACAAAAAAGCTATGTTCACAGATTTTCTACAGATTTATTTTTCCGATGTTTACATTTTGTTTACATTTTCTTAATGTTATATACACAATATATCTATATAATCGAAAGTAGACTAACTCAGTCTACACTACATAAAAAAGAAAAGAGGATTTATTATGAAAAAGAAATTATTATTAGGTGCAGTTGTATTATCTATGGCTATGGCTTTCACTGCTTGTGGTAGCGCTTCTTCTAACGGTACTGAAGAAACTACAGTATCTGAAGAAGAAACTGTAGTAGAAGATGCTACTGAAGAAGAAACTGTAGGTGAAGACGAATCTGCAGCTGAAGAAGAAACTGCTGCTGCTGAAGATGCAACTACAGCTGATGACGCTGCTGACGCTGAAGCAACAACTGCTGCTGAATAATTAGTATTTTAGTATTTATCGTAAATCCAAAGAGGGGTTGCATTAGCAACTCCTTTTTCTTTGCAATTTTTACAATAATTAAATCCTAAGGATAAAGATAAAAATAACCGAAACGTAAAAGTTTCGGTTATTTTAGTTTACATTATATTTAATCTTGCTCTTAAAATACAGCCTGTCATAAAGCCATAGAAAAAGCTCAATAAAATGTTTATAAATGAAAATCTTGTACCCATAGACATAACAAGTCTTACTACTGTTTCAGACTGCTTATTTGCTATAGCTTCATTGAAAAGATGCACTACTCCAAAGGCACTGAATATAAGATACAAAAGTAAAAGAACAACTACAAAAATAGCAACAAAGCTGACTAATACCATTAAATTTTTGAAATTAGCAAATACCTGACCTATTGTCTGAGATAAATAACAAAGAGAAATAAGGTTTACTGTAGCTGTTGCCACAAAGAAGCAACTGGTAGATATTATACTACCAAAACTTATTTTAATATTATTGTTGGTACTTAAATCAGCAATAGCCTCAACCATACCCTTGAAAACATCTGTACCCACGCAAAATACAGAGAACACACCTACTGCCACAAGGGAAAGTATAAATGCCCAAATAAATGAATTTATAACCTTGCTCATAACAAGCTGGACACTTGAAACAGGGTACATATTAGTAAGCTGACCTTGTGCCGACAATATATTTTCATCAAACCATTGAGCCTGAACCATAATGGCAATAACTACAATCAATACACCAAAGGCACACAAAAAGCCTAAAGCCACATATCTAATAACAAGTCCTATAAAGAAATTAGAATTATCAAAAAGTGTCAAAAAAGCCTCGCTCCACAAAATACGCACTACAAAAGCAAGCCCTGTAATAATAAGCACATAATACCACAGCTTTTTAAACACAGCCAAAAAATCATAATATAAAAGGTTAAGCATTATTTGTAAACCTCCTTGTAAACCGAACTAACAGGCTGGAAATACTTGCTTTCAACTTCTTCTCTGGCCATAGAGAGTATAGTATCTCCTCGTCTTAAGAACAATACCTTATCAGCAACTTTATCAAAGCCACCAGGCTCTTGAGAAAGCACAACTACTGCACCCTCTTTTTTGCACTTTGCAATCATTTCTACAACTGCCTGTCTGTACTTATCATTTACATTTACAATAGGTTCATCAAATATGTAAAGACTTGTCTTTCTTGATGCAACCATAATAGTTTCCACTAGCTGTATTGCTGTTGTAGACATATTATCAAATTTTGTTCTTGGATTTATTTTAAAACTTTTTAACAATGTATAAGCTTTTCGACTCTTAAAATCCTGAAAAAATCTAGTATAAATACCCATAAGGTCGTAAACTGTATTATCGTACTTAACAAATGGTATTTCCGGCAAATAACTAATGTACTTATTAGTTCTGTTTCCTGCCTTATAACCACTTATAAGGACATAGCCACTAGAGGGAGAAAGAAGTCCACACATTATTTTAGCAAGTGTAGATTTTCCTGAAAATTCTGGAGCAAAAATAGTCACAAGCTGACCCTTATTTACTGTCAGATTAAAATTTTTAATCACATGTTCTGTGCCAAATCTTTTATTAATGCCATAGCAC
>ENA-OQJL01001043-OQJL01001043.1-human-gut-metagenome-genome-assembly--contig:-NODE-1043-length-14543-cov-13.523987_pt1 | contig 14543 bp, 9 predicted proteins | sample MGYA00242604_ERZ504770 | MGnify/ENA primary metagenome ERZ504770 (study PRJEB26092, sample SAMD00036359) | human gut metagenome | host: Homo sapiens | study: EMG produced TPA metagenomics assembly of...
GCCGTGCGACCTCTCGTGGACTTATTTTCCCGCAAAGGTAATAGGCTGCTCCAATCTTGCCAATGCCGGCGTTCCGCTGCGAGTGAGCCGTAAAAATCTTCCTCTCCGTCTGTCGAGCGTATTTTTCCGCATCAGCCTTGTCAGATTGTTTCCGCCACCTTTTGGAGGCAGAAAATAAATCCCAAAGGTCGCAAACAGGCCGAAAAAAGGGAAAAAAAGAAAGGTTAAATTATGAGTTACAACAAATTGAAATCATTGGTAGCGAACGTGGAAGCCATAGAAACGGCAATGAAAATCCAAGTTCAAGGCAGGCAGGCCACTGCGGAAGAAAAAGAAATTTTATCCCGATATTCTGGTTTCGGGGGTATCAAAGAAGTGTTGAATATAGGTACGGACAAGCCCATAGGTGGTGATATGCAAGAACCGATACAAAGATTGCAGGAGTTAATCAATGCTTACCCTCATTTCACAGAACCCATGCGACACAATGTCATAGAGGGTATCAAAGCATCTGTACTGACAGCATTTTACACTCCTAAATTCCTTGTTGATGCAGTGGTGCGGCAGATACACGCCACGTTCAGCGAAAACGGCCTCAAAATGCGTTCATTTCTCGAACCGAGTGCAGGTATAGGCGGTTTTCTGCCCATAGCCATGTCCGGCACGTATGACTATGCCATTGAGAAAGATCTCATTTCGGGGATGATACTTTCCCTGCTCCATGAGAACACGCTAACACGGACGGCTGCATTTGAAACCATTGGAGAACAAGGTTTTGAGCATACAACTTTCGATGTCATAGCCTCCAACATCCCGTTTGGCAATTTCCGGGTATTCGATGCGGAGCTGTGGAAGAAAGGCGGTATGTACGAACAGGCCACCAAGACCATACACAACTACTTTTTTGTCAAAGCGATGGAGTTGTTGAATGAGGGTGGATTATTGGCTTTCATCACATCGAGGGGCATAGCCGACACGCCCGGTAACAAGTTCGTGCGTGAATATCTTGTAAATCATGCAGACCTGATAAGTGCAATCCGTCTGCCCGATATGCTTTTCATGCAGACAAGCGGTATAGAGGTAGGCAGTGACCTGCTGATATTCCAAAAGCACACGCACAAGACGGTACTCTCACAACGGGAACAACTGTTTTTACAAGTAGGCAGGGAAAAGGCGGACGCCATAGGCACAATGACCGAATACGCCAACAAATTGTTTACCATGCCGAAAACTACCCTTGCAACAGGTAGCCGCATTGTACAGAACCAATACGGAAAATATGTGCGCAAATACCAATGGCAGGGAAATGAAAATGCCATGTCGCAATATCTCGCCGCACTGCTGAAACTCGACTTTGGTCGATATTTCCGCAAAAGTCTTTTCACAGGGAACGGACAGGGCAGCGAACATATGCAAATGTCCCTTTTCGGGAATGTAGCGATGAAACAAGTAGAAAAAGGTAAACGAGCCTACACGGATGGGGTGGAAGCATGGATGAAAGACGGCGCAATGGTACTGTTTGAGGGCCAGGTGGGTACTATCCAATATCGAAAATCAAGTCTTTATCAAGAGGTAGCCATTGATTTTGTGCCGGTGGACGAGGGTAAGGTCAATACAGATAGGGCGAAAGATTATTTTCCTATACGCAAAGCATACTTTGAACTGTCAATCAAAGAAAGGGAAGAACAAAAAGAGGATAACGGATTGCGTAGAGAGCTGAACGCCCGATACGATGCCTTTGTTGCCAAATGGGGCTGTTTCCACGAGAACGACAACAAGGAGTTTATCATGCTTGACAGCCTCGGTGTGGAAGTCTTTACAATAGAAATGCAGCTTGGAAAAGATTTAGTCAAGTCCGACATCATGCGTGAACCTGTGGCGTTCAAGAAGATAGACCCGAACAAACGGCTGACACCGATTGAAGCGTTGGCAAGCAGCTTGAATTTCTACGGCAAGGTTGATATGGACTACCTGATGCAGTCCACGGACAGTGCCGAGGAAGAAATCATCGGCGACCTCAAAGGTGAAATATTTTACAATCCCGCTATCGGGGAGTGGGAGCATAAAGGCAAGTTCCTTTCAGGCAATGTCATAGCCAAATGCAAGGAGATAGGTTCTTACTTGTCCGAACTCACGGACAGGGAAAAAGATTGGACGGAAACTGCTGTAAGGGCTTTGGCGGATGCGACACCCGAAGCGATACCCTACGAGGAACTCGATATTAACATGGGCGAGCGTTGGATTGACACAAAGTTATACGCCGATTTTGCAACTGAACTTTTCAAGGTAGAGACAAGTGTAATGTATTTCGATGTGAACGACACCTACATGGTACGTCTGCAAAGTTACTCTCCGGTGGCTTACAACACCTATTTCGTCCGCAACTATAACGGTGAGGATTTGTTTGTTCATGCCCTGCATGATACTGTACCCGAAATTACGAAAAAGATATACCGCAATGGTGATAAGGTGCGTGTGCCGGACGAGGAAGCCATACAAGAGGCAGCCACCAAGATACAGGAGATTAGAGACCGTTTCAACTGCTGGCTTGACAGGCAGCCGATAGAGGTTCGGGACGAGCTGGTAAGGGTATATAACGAGCGTTTCAACTGCTATGTTAGGCCGCACTATGACGGTTCGGCACAAACCTTTCCGCAGCTCTCTTTCGGGCAATTTCCATACGATAGCCTCTATCCCTCACAGAAAGATGCTATCTGGATGATTAAGCAGAACGGAGGCGGTATCTGTTGGCATGAGGTAGGCACAGGCAAGACGATGATAATGTGTGTTACCGCTTACGAAATGAAACGTCTCGGACTGGTACACAAGCCGCTTATTATCGGACTGAAAGCGAATGTGCACGAAATTGCTGATACGTTCCGCAAGGCATACCCTACGGCCAAAGTTCTCTATCCGGGCAAGGAAGATTTTACCCTTGCCAACAGGCAAGAGGTCTTTTCAAAAATCAAGAACAACAACTGGGACTGCATCATACTGACCCACGACCAGTTCGCCAAGATACCGCAGTCAGAAGAGACCATGATAGATATATTCACGGAAGAGCTTGCCGATGTGGAACGTAACCTTGAATTTTTGGAGCAGTCCACCATGCGTTACCGTAGCGGAAAGATGCAGGAGGGATTAGAAAAGCGCAAACAGAACCTTGGGGCTAAATTACAAGAACTGCGTATGAAAATCAATAATCGGAAAGACGATGCTGTGGACTTCCACACAATGGGAATAGACCATATTTTTGTAGATGAGTGCCATATTTTCAAGAACTTAATGTTTCAGACACGCCATAACCGTGTGGCAGGTATCGGCAACACCAAAGGCTCTCAAAGGGCAATGAACCTCTTGTTCGCCATTCGTGACATCCAACTTCGTACAGGTCGTGACCTTGGGGCTACGTTTCTGTCGGGTACGGTGGTCGTGAACGCCCTTACCGAACTATATGTGATGTTCAAGTATTTGCGTCCGCAGGAGCTTCAACGGCAACGGATTAGCTGTTTCGATGCGTGGGCAGCCATATTCACAAAGAAAACGGCAGATTATGAGTTGAATGTGACAGGCTCGGTGAAGCGCAAAGAGCGTTTCCGTACTTACATCAAAGTACCGGAGCTGGCAATGTTCCTGCGTGAGATTACGGATTACTGTACAGCCGACATGATAAATCTTGACGTGCCTGAGAAGAACGTGCGTTTCCTCTCTTATCCCCCGACAATTGAGCAGGAGGAAATGATAGGACGCTTGGTTTCTTTTGCCGGTAGCGGCCAGTGGAAGGACTTGGGACTTGACGTTCCGCAACCCGACAATCTCGATAAGGCAAAAATGCTGGTTGCGACCAATGTAGCCCGAAAAATGGCTCTTGATATGCGCTTGTTGGGTTGCAAGTTCAAGGATGATGCCGATAACAAGGCTTCTATCTGTGCGAGGACAATCTATGACTACTATATACGCTCGAATGACAATCGGGGTACACAGTTCGTGTTCAGCGATCTTGGTACATACAAACCGAACGAGTGGAACATATATGCCGACATCAAAGAAAAGTTGGTACAACTCGGTATTCCTGCTGATGAAATACAGTTTATCCAATGCGCCACTACCGAGAGGACAAGAAAAAAGCTGTTTGAAGAAATGAACAACGGCAAGGTGCGAGTTCTTTTTGGAAGTACGACCATGTTAGGCACAGGTGTGAACGCCCAGCAAAGGGCTGTGGCAGTGCATCACCTTGAAATACCTTGGGTGCGACATGAAGTCGCATAGATAATTGTTGGAATGATACTTACGGGTATCAGCTTTAACCCGCTGTTCCGTCAGCGGTAGCCTACCGACCGATGCACCTTAATGTTGTATTAAGCGGTCGGGACGAAGTACACTTTCGCAAGACAAGACAGAACCGTGAGGGGAAGTCAAGTACGGTTAGTATCATACCGTAGAGTGGCGAGGCTGGATAGTATGGTTAGCGCAAGCGAACTGTTAGTAAACTTCGTAATGTCACGAAAGAGTGTAAGATACTGGCACACTCTACCCAAAAGGGAAGCGGTCGGTTAATCCTCTCCATGGTAGGATTACACGGATATAAGCACCGCCGGAGGATGAGACAGAACCTAACCTATCCGTTAGTTATCTATGTGGAACATGGTAAGCCTGTATTATCTCCTGTCATGTAAAAATGACAGGTAAGCTGACAGCAATGAAAGCCGAATGGTGTGCAGGTATAAGATAACAGAAAAAGCGAACGCCGTTCTGTAATGGAGCGGATACGGATTGAACCGACATCACGGGCTGATGTGGGCGACATCATCCGACACGAAAGTGGGCAGACTTCTGTGACGACATTAGGTAGGCAATCAAACCGAATGTTGTCAAATGGTGATTCTTTACAATTAACTTTTAGAACTTTCAAAAGGAGGAAAGCAAATGAACGAAAACAAGACATCGTGTGCGCCTGCTGACAATCAACAAACACTTTGGGACAGAATAGACTGGACTAAAGCGGAGTTGGCTGTCAGAAAGCTACAAGCACGAATTGTAAAGGCTCAGAAGGAAGGCAGATACAACAAGGTGAAAGCCTTGCAGTGGACGCTGACCCACTCTTTTTACGCAAAAGCCTTAGCCGTAAAGAGAATTACTTCTAACGGAGGTGGCAACACCCCCGGAGTGGACATGGAAACATGGGAGAAACCCGAAGCAAAAACACAAGCGATAAGCGAACTCAAACGCAGAGGCTACCAGCCGAAGCCATTGAGAAGAGTCCACATCAAAAAGAGTAATGGCAAACTGCGACCGTTGGGAATACCGACAATGAAAGACAGAGCCATGCAAGCACTCTACCTTATGGCATTAGAACCAGTGTCGGAAACAACAGCCGACTCACGTTCATACGGTTTCCGCAAGGAACGCCGCTGTATGGACGCGGTAATGCAATGCCATAACATTCTCCGAAAAGGCTATTCTCCCGAATGGATTCTGGAGGGTGACATAAAGGGGTGCTTCGACCACATCAGCCATGAATGGCTGCTTGCCAACATCCCTATGGACAAGGCAATACTCCGAAAATGGTTGAAATGCGGCTATATCTTCAACAAACAGATGTTCCCGACAGAGGAGGGAACGCCACAAGGTGGCATTATCTCTCCCACGCTTGCCAATATGACATTGGACGGATTGCAGAAAGTCCTTGCAGAGAAATATAAACGAGTTAGAATCAAAGGTAAGTTATATTCGCCAATGGTGAATCTTGTCCGTTACGCTGATGACTTTATAATTACCTGCGAGAACCGTGAAACACTTGAAAAGGAAATCAAGCCATTGGTAGCCGACTTTATGTCTGAAAGAGGTCTGACCTTATCAGAAGAAAAGACGGTGATAACCAATATCCATGACGGCTTCGATTTTCTCGGTTTCAACATCCGCAAATTCGGCAATGAAATATTGACCAAGCCGACCAAGAAAGCCGAAAAACGTTTTATGGAGAATATCCGTAAGGTGACAAAAGGTCATAAGGGTTGCAAGCAGGAATCATTAATCAGGATGTTGAATGCTAAAATTCGAGGATGGGGAGCATATTATCAGCATGGGGCGACACGTGATTCTTTTCACAGAATCGACCATCAGATATTTCTCGCCTTGTGGCAATGGGCTAAACGCCGTCATTCCAAGAAAGGGAAACGGTGGATAAAAGACCGCTATTGGCACAATATCCGAGGGAACAGCTGGACTTTTGCGGCTAAGTTCAAGAAATCAAACGGCAAAGAAGACCAACTTACCTTGTTGAAACTGGCATCTTCGTTTCCTTTTCTGCAATATACGCAGATAAAGGGGGACATGAATCCGTTTGACGCAGACTGCCGCCTGTACTTCAATAAAAGAATGAAGTCAAAGATGCTTGTGACGCTGAAAGGACGTAAATCCCTGCTTTACCTATGGGAAAAGCAAGGTCGGAAATGTCCGATATGTGGTGAACCGATTGACACGCATAAGGCATGGAATGTAATGCCGACTGTACAAGACGGACGGAAATGCAATATGTTGGTTCATGATGAATGTTTCAAATTATCCCGTAAAAAACAATGGAAACAAGAAGTAGGATGAGCCGGTCTCTGCACACGAACAGAGACTTTGAAAAGCTTGAGCCGTATGAGGGGAAACCCTCACGTACGGTTCTGAGGGGGGAAGAGGGCAGTAATGCCCTTGACCTACCCGATCGACCTGCTGACATGGAGCAACGAAACGGCAGGGCGGTACGCAAAGGCAACACTGTAAAGCTGTGGGGTGGCAATGTGGTAGATATTGTAATTTACGGCACGGAAAAGACCCTTGACGCCTACAAGTTCAATCTGTTGAGAAACAAGCAGATGTTTATCAATCAAATTAACAACGGCACAATCGCCGTGCGCCGTATTGACGAGGGAGGCATGGATGAGGACAGCGGTATGAACTTCGCCGAGTTCGTGGCTATTCTGTCAGGCAATAACGACTTGCTGAACAAGACGAAGCTCGACAACAAGATTATGCAGCTTGAAAAGGAACAGGCTATTTTCAAGAAAGAACGCATCCGTGCCGAGCGTAAAATAGCTGCCGGTCAGGGAGAAATCGAAAAGGCAAAGCGTACTGAGGCCGATTTCAAGAGGGATTTGGAATACATCAACTCGTATAATGGGGCAAAGGCAACCCTGCTTTTGAACTTGCCGCAAGCCAGTACCGAGGAAGTTGGCCGGGAGTTGCACCGTATCGCCAAGACCTACCGCAACGGAGCGTATGGTACAGTTGGCACGTATGCAGGGCTAAACTTGTTGGTGCATAGCGAGTATAATATGGACGGTACGTTTGACCGCAATACATTCTTTGTAGAGGGTATAAGTGGATTGAAATACCGATGCAGTCTGAGCGGTGCGCTGCCGCTTGGTTTCGTTGAGTCGGCACAATATCCGCATGGAGCATTAAGCAAATTGCCCTCTCTTATCGAGAAGCAACAAAAGGCGGTAGAGCGGATAGAAAGCGAAATTCCCACATTGCAGGACATCATTTGCCGTCAGTGGAGCAAAGCCGATGAACTGTCAAGGCTCAAACAGGAATGTAAGGAACTCCAGCACAGGATTGATGAAAGCCTGAAAGAGGCCGAACAACCGCAGGCTGCCAAACACGAAGCTATTGCCGAAGCTGCTTGACATAATCATAATTCAACCGTTCCCTCTGCATGGTCGCGATGACTGGGCAGAGGGATTTTTTTGCGCTCCGGTCTGCCGACGGCTCTACTCTTTTATGGCATTCTTTCTCCCTTTATAACCTCCCGATTCCCCGCCACCACCCATTCTCATTTATAGCTATTAATATCTTCTGTTTTTAGTCAAATAGAGATAATATTCTTTCATCGCATATCCGTTTTTTGCGATACGCCATTTTTAGCTTCTACATTGGTGGCAATGTATCACTTTTGCCTTCACACCTCCTAATAGCTTCAATCAAGGCATCTTTTAATCTTATGAAGGCAAGTTTATCCACTCCTTTTGATATACTGATTTCATTACCGACCAAATCTTTCAACTTGAGTAAACAAGGAACATCTGCCTTATATCTGTCTCCCACATCTTGTAGGTCATAGTCAAAATTATAATGATAAGCAAGAAATTGCGTAAAAGTATTTCTGCTTTTATTGCTTAGTTTGCAGATAGCATCAAAAAGAGCATTGGCATCTTCATATGCAAATATAGCACGAAGTTCGTATGTACAACTTTTATCTGGATAAGGCAATCTGTCTATGATTATAAGTTGTTCTACTGTTCCTTCAGTCAAATTACGCAGTGCTTTTTGCATTTGATCCGGCAACTCATTTATCTTTGATTTCATCTTCTGCAAGAAATAGTCCACAATATCATCCGTTATTGGGGGCTTGGAATCTGTGGTTACATAATTACATCCACTAATAAAACGCCCTCTTAGCTGATAAAGTTCCTCTAAACTGGTTTGACTATTAATTATTTCTGCTATTCTTACTTTTATTAAAGAGACATAGGCCTGTATAAAATAGAAAATGCCAATAGCGTGAAAATATGATAGATACGCAATACTATAACCAAGTTGATAAGCGTCTTTTATCTCTCTATCCAATATGGATTTTATAGTGTCCTGACAAATACTTTCAAGTTTTTGCTGCTCCATATCGAAAAAGCCGGATAACATTTCCCAAGGTTTCAATTCTTTTTGCTTATCCCTTATCTCCGTAACAATAAATTCTACAAGTGGAGCACCTGTAATAATATAGTGTATAATAGCCGTAACATACTCCGGATTTAAGACATCATAAATTAGCTCTTTGTTTAAAGAGTGATATTTTTCCCTTAGATGCTGTATCCTTTGCTTATCTTCGTTATTATCTTGGAGTAGTGAAATCCGACAATCTCTACTCCAATTACAAATTACCTCTTTGTTCTCACTATTATTATACTCTGCATACACTGCAATAAATGACCCAAGAATATTTTTAAGAAAGATATTATCCTTTTCAACCAGTTCGGGAGGAAGTTTGTTTAAGTGGCTTTTAAAATCATATAAACATTGTCTCAAAACCCGTAAGTTGTCGGATTTTGTACACTTAAAACAGGCAATAATGAAATCACGCATTTCTTTCAAATAATCGGATACCGGTACTTCGCCAAGGAAGTATTCGATGGCTTCTTCTATGTCAGGTTGTATTTCAAATTCCCTGCCTATGGTCTTTTCCTTAAACTCATCCCATACAGCCTTGGGAAGTTCTTCAAGGTGGTTCTCATCTCCAATTACGACAACATGACAATTACAATGCTCTACAAAATAGTTGATAAAGCCTAACAATTCCTTCATCTCTATCAGGCACCTTTCGATGTCATCGAATATCAGGAACTTTACACCTTTTATACTGTCGTCTTTCACTTGTAGTAACGACAACGAATCCAGTGTTGCGGAAAATGAACCATCCTCTTTAGAGTCTTCATTAAAATCCATACTCGTCTTGAAGACTACCTTACCGGCTAATTTCAAAACTCCCTTTATGAAACGCCCCGTTTTCGAATAGAAGAAAGGATTTAATTCCCTATCTATAGCGGTCTTGATGTCATTCACGCTATCCATTCCATAGGTCGAAATGTAGATGGGCTTTAGCGTAATTTCCCCGTCGGTATCTGCGGTTCCATCAAACCTCTTCTTCCATTCTTTTATAAGATGAGTTTTGCCACATCCCCATTTTCCTTTCAGCATCACGGCATACTGAGGATTGGTATTATCAGCATAGCTGTTTAAAAAATCAAGAATCAAAGTATTCATACCTTTGTTATTAACATAATTCTATTTTAACTCCATTGAAAAACAAAAATGTAGCAATAAGAACATTAAATATTGAAATAGTAAACGACGCTGCAAATCCATTATCGCCACATCCACAATGAACAAAGTTAGTGATATTTCTTAATACAATAATATCCAAACAACTAAATTTCATGTTTCTTCTTTGAAAGATCCAATAAAGGCTTGCAGGAATCGTCAGTCTTACCATTGATTGCTTAAATATGCGTCTCCTATCATAATAATATCCGCAGAAAATGTGATGGTGGAATACATTTGGCGTTTCCTGTCAACATTGTAAACCTCTTTGTAATATACGATATACGCGTATTTGAACTCCACGACACGAAAGATTGAATTATCCTTAGTGTTGTAATAAATCACCTTGCCGCTTATCGCTTTGAAAGGACTGTTTACCATTGCTTCAAGAATAGTAGTTTCTCTGGTAGATTCAACGGTTATGGTAATACGTCCGCCAATAACATTTGTCACTGGCCTTCCTTTATTATCTGTCTTGCGGTTAAATTCAATATGTGATGAAATCACTTCTATATCCTTCCCTTGCAAGCACACGGTTGCCTTTAATTCTGCCATGCTGATCTTATTATTTATTATAAAACCAAGACATTTCGCCTTGGTTAAAGCAGTCAGACCGCTTTCAAGACAAGAAGGAGGATATCATATTTCGCAAATATAGAATTTTCCTTTGAACATAACAAACAATCAATTAAATTTATTAACCAGCAAAATCGAAGAAACTCTATTTACAGGCTATCCTCCCTTCTAAGTATTATTTATACAAAGTAGAGAAATACTTGCAAGTTCAAGATATACCACGAGATTAAGACTTGATGTAATTTTTCAAGTTGAGAGCCGAGCTATCCGTGTAATAGCTCGGCTTATTTTTTTTTAAATGAGGGAAAGGTTATTTAGGTAGATGATATTTGTCCTTTATATGCTCGGCCACGTGTTCGACTTCTGGGAACAACGTTGATTTGTCTATGCCGAGGGCTTCAAGCTGCTTCCTGATCTTCCGCTTCTGCGCTTTATTGATGATGTACACTTTGTAGCTGAAGTTGAGTGATGCTGGTTGGCTTTTATTGCCATTGATACCATAAAGGAAAAATGCCCCGGACTGCCGGATTATACGAGGATTGTCAAACATCGGTTTTACACAAAAGACTCTCTCGATATCCTTTGAGTCAATCACATTCTGAAAATGGGGTTTCTCATACTTAATTTCATGCAGAAGATATTGGATTTCCTCTTCGGAGTTGAACTCATTCCTATCCAGTTCTCTCAAATCTTCGATACTGAAATCTATTGGACGTTTGGCGATATTAGAAACAACACTGACAGCATCACTGTCGAAATATTTAATATCTGATGTTTGAACTTCGAATCGGAACAGTTTTCCGTCAACGGCATCATTCTCGCACGCAAAATACAGAGCTACCAAAGGATTTGTAGTAATATCCAAGAGGCGTGTCGGCAAGGAATAATGCTGCATCTTGACCAACTTCTCAAAGGTAGATGTACACCCTTTGAAATCAGCCGGACTTTGAGCGATAATATCTCTGAAAATTCTATTTTCATTCTGGATTAAGAATTTCTCTCGATAGATGGAGGGAATCAATCCAAAACTCTTATCTGACTGTCCTCGATAAAAGATATGGTAATCCATATCGTCCTCTAATTCATCTTCAAGTTTCTCGAATAGAGTCCGGATGCTACCAATACTTGATGAATCACTCTCCGGTTTATAATTATATGCCTCGTATGAAATCTCCCACGGACGTTTTCCAAGAGTCTTGACTATTTTTTCTGACAACTCATTATATGATGCAAAACTATCATAAGTGTAGCCCAGTTTTTTACTTCTTAAATACGATGAAGTGTTGGAATCCAAAGGAACATATTTTTCTGGATTAGCGTAGAACAGAACAATGCTGAGCTTTCCCTTTCCGACACTTTTAATGTTCAATGCCGTTTGAAAAAGTCGTTCATCTACTTTCCCTTCTTTTACCTGTCCGAACAATTTCCATAATACATTTATATCATTGTTGCCCCTGATTGTCTTCCATGGGAATAGATGCACTTTCATGGGATGTGTGGTCGGGATGCCTGATACATCTGTCGGTTCTGGACAACTAAAATTTAGCCTGCGCCTTAAATCCTGTAAGATTTCGACCCTTTTTTCATCGGAGTGAAACTTGTTGAGATACGCCAAGAATGTGAATGGGTCTATTTCTTGCAGTGTGATTTCTTTACCTTTTTCTGTACCATCGCGAAAACCGGTAATACCTATATCTTTTAGTATAGATATAAGTTCCGGCTGGTTATTCTGTTTTCCAAGTAGCCAATCGGATAGTTCTTTATAGAATGATAGCCATGTAAATTGGTCGTTCATAATTCGTTCTTAAATTAACATAAATTCAATATAAAGTTATAAAGATATGACAAAAAACAAGAATAATAAATATTCAAAATCACATTATGTATTAATATTTAAACAATTACAATATGTTCTCAGATGCTAAAACTACGAAAATTTATTGTATGACAGATGATTTTTGCAAGAAATTTGTATTGCAATGGAAAAATATATCTGGTTGAAGGCAAGAATCATAACATCGCAACAAGCCGAACTAATATATGATGCCAAAATATAGCTATTTTAATTCTTTTTCATTCGAGAGATTCCAAATGTTTCAAATATCATTAATGGAAGCATCTTTTTAAAATGAGGAACATATATCGCTAAATACCACAGTGATATGACTGTCCCAAGTAATATTATAGCTATTATATTTATTTCGTTTGTATTAATAGATAACTGAATAATGATTAAACATCAAATAATGGGTTTATATATGGACTCTTAAAAAAAGAACAACCATTCATTTTTTTACATTTAGAAAATATGTCTTCTTGCACAATTGGTAATCCTAACTCATAACCTTTAGCTTTAACAATTTTATTATTACCAAGACTATTAGGTAACAAATCTATTCTCTTAAATATATCAAACTCATTATCATAGATTGAGGTTTCCCAATTAATACAATCAATTAATTTTAAATAAATTGGAAGGTAATAATCCCCAATATATTCAGACCGATTGAATACATGTGTAGTTATCAGTTGGACATCATGTGGAGCCAAGTTATTTAATATTTCTGCAAATCGTTCACTTAATATTGGAACTGCATCTGTCATCAAATAATCGTATTTCTTAAAACGCTCTATATTTATATTTTTGTTAATATTGAAAATAAGAGTATCCGTTGGCTCTGATATTTTTTTGTTCTCTAAAAAAACAACAGATTCAATGCTTGAAGCTCTGTAATACTCCAACCAATATGAATTAGGATAATTGGGAGTCACTGAAAGGAAATAATACATAGTTACTTACATTTAATTAAACCTTGATCTAAAAGAATATTATATTTATTTATAATAGAATCTATTTCAGCCTGATAATCTGACGCTTTCCAAACTTTTCCTAATCTTGCATCTTGAGCAGCACGAACCGATACTCTATCTAAGTCCATTTTTACCTGATTAGTATAGATTGGATGAGAACCATTGTGAATTGGTAATTTAGGGTTGCTATTAACACCAGCTTTTGTTGGCAAATATTTAATGTTACTCTCATCATGAATATTAAATCCTGCTTTAGCAATAACATCATGATATCTTAATTGTTGTGGAATGATATGATGTTTTTGATGATCTGGGATTGAAGGCATAGTGTTATATGTAAGAAGCCCAAATTCATCAAGCCACGTATTGATATCCCGCACATATCCATACAGAGTCGGATTGTTACCCGCCAGTCCAATTGGGTCAGAAGAAATATATATCCCCATTTCAGGCGAGTAGTACCTGAATCTGTTGTAATACAGCCCCGTTTCTTCATCCTCGTACTGTCCCTGATAGCGGAACGGCACGAGCGTTCGGTCCCCATGACATTCCGCCACCCTGCCGTACACATCCAGCAGCATCTCCCAGACAAGCTCTCCCTTGCTGTCGTATGCCTGCGTCGGCGTACCGAGGTAGTCATGCACTATCGTGTAGCGTTCCCCGTCCGTGACCTTCGCCACAGGCGTGAACGACGTTCCGTCATACACCCATGTCACAAGGTTGTCCGGCTTTTCCGTGCCGTCGTATTCCTCGCGCCCGGTTTCGTCCGTGACGAGCTTCGGCCTGTCGGCTTCCTCAATGTCCCATTCATGCAGCACCACGTTGCCGTCCCAGCCGAAACGGTGTACGGTGTCGCCCGTCCTTTTTGACACCCGTCTGCCGAGGGCGTCATAGCCAAACGTGACCGTCCTTCCGTCGGGAGTCCTCACCCCGGCAAGCATACCGTTGGCCTGCCACTCGTAGCAGGTGTCACCCGGCTGCCAGCAGGCGAACGGGTCAGTCTCACGGCTGTTGTCCTTGTTGTCGGCATCATCCGCAGAGAACAGCATACCGAGCCATCCTTTCTTTCCGGTATGCCCGTTGTTTTCCGGAACGGACACATCCCTGCGGCTCTTGTGTACGAGATTGCCCTCGCAGTCATAGCGGTAATGATACTCGCCGTCCCACAGCAGACGTCCGCCACGGTCATACTCGCGCCCCTTGCATCCGTCCTCCCGGTACAGGTTGCCCACCTTGTCGGGGGTGCGGAAGACGCTCTCATACATGGAGTAGTCACCCCTGACGAGGTTGCA
>ENA-OQJL01001059-OQJL01001059.1-human-gut-metagenome-genome-assembly--contig:-NODE-1059-length-14331-cov-3.331626_pt1 | contig 14331 bp, 7 predicted proteins | sample MGYA00242604_ERZ504770 | MGnify/ENA primary metagenome ERZ504770 (study PRJEB26092, sample SAMD00036359) | human gut metagenome | host: Homo sapiens | study: EMG produced TPA metagenomics assembly of...
AAAGGTTTATTCCAAAAACCGACGATTTTAAATAATGTGGAGACCTGGGCAAATATTCCGCAGATTATTTTAAAGGGACCGGAATGGTTTGTGGGTATGGGAACAGAAAAATCAAAAGGAACAAAAGTGTTTGCGTTAGGTGGTAAAATTCATAATACCGGACTTGTGGAGATTCCGATGGGAACGACACTTCGTGAAATTGTGGAAGAAATCGGCGGAGGAATTCCGAATGGAAAGAAATTCAAGGCGGCTCAGACGGGAGGACCGTCAGGCGGATGCATTCCGGCAGAACATCTTGATGTTCCGATCGATTACGACAACTTGATGGAAATTGGATCCATGATGGGATCAGGTGGTCTGATTGTTATGGATGAGAATACTTGTATGGTGGATATTGCAAAATTCTTTTTGGAATTCACGGTAGATGAGTCCTGCGGGAAATGTACACCTTGCCGTATCGGCACAAGACGTATGCTGGAACTTTTGGATAAGATTACAAAGGGGCAGGCAACCATGGAAGATTTGGATAAATTGGAGGAACTTTGTTATCACTTAAAGGATAACTCGCTCTGTGCACTTGGACAGACAGCTCCAAATCCGGTACTTTCTACTCTGCGCTATTTCCGGGACGAATATATTGCACATATCGTAGATAAAAAATGTCCTGCGGGAGTCTGTAAAGAGTTGTTGCAATACAAAATTGATGCGGATAAATGTAAAGGCTGTACACTTTGTGCAAGAACATGTCCGAACAATGCGATTATTGGCTCGGTAAAAGAAGTACATATGATTGACCAGTCTAGATGCGTCAAATGTGGAGCATGTATGGGAAAATGCCGGTTTGGTGCTATTTATAAAGAGTAATAGGGGAGGTAAGATGATGGAAAATGTAACGATAAAATTAAATGGCAGAGCCGTGTTGGCGCCGGTGGGGTCTACAATCTTGGAAGCAGCACATTTGGCTGGAATCAAAATACCTACTCTCTGTTTCTTGAAAGAGATTAATGAAATCGGGGCATGTCGAATCTGTGTGGTGGAAGTAAAAGGTGCAAAGACTTTGGTTGCATCCTGTGTACATCCAATCGGTGATGGGATGGAGATATGGACGAATACACCGAAAGTGTTGGAGGCAAGAAGGAAGACTCTGCAGTTAATCTTGTCTGCGCATGACAGAAAATGTCTCTCTTGTGTGAGAAGTGGGAACTGCGAATTGCAGCAGTTGTGCCGTGAACTTGGAGTTGCAGAGGAAGACTATTTTGATGGTGAGAAAAATGGGTATGAATTAGATGTAACGGCGGCACATATGATTCGGGATAACAATAAGTGTATTTTGTGTAGACGATGTTCGGCAGTCTGTGAGAAAGTACAGGGAATCGGTGTGATTGGACCGAATCACAGAGGGTTTGCAACGAGTATTGGATCGGCGTTTGAGATGGGGCTTGGAGATACAAGCTGTGTGTCTTGTGGACAGTGTATTGCAGTCTGTCCGACTGGGGCTCTTCAAGAAAAGGATTATATAGATGAAGTGTTAGAGGCGATTGCCGATCCGGAAAAACATGTTGTAGTGCAGACAGCGCCTTCCGTAAGAGCGGCATTGGGAGAAGAGTTTGGATATCCGATTGGAACTGACGTGGAGGGCAGAATGGTGGCAGCACTTCGAAGAATCGGATTTGACAAAGTGTTTGACACGGATTTCAGTGCAGATCTCACTATTATGGAAGAAGCGCGTGAATTTATAGACAGAGTACAAAATGGTGGTGTACTTCCACTTATTACTTCCTGCTCACCTGGATGGATCAAATACTGTGAACATTATTTTCCGGATATGACAGAGAATCTGTCGAGCTGTAAATCACCGCAGCAGATGTTTGGAGCAATTACAAAGACCTATTATGCGGAAAAGACGGGGATGGATCCAAAGGATATCGTGTGTGTGAGTGTGATGCCTTGCACTGCAAAGAAATTTGAAATTGGACGCGAGGATCAGAATGCGGCGGGGGTACCGGATGTGGATATTGCTATTACAACAAGAGAGCTTGCAAGACTGATCAAACGTACAGGACTTGATTTTACAGGACTTCCGGAAGAGAATTTTGATGATCCGCTCGGAGAATCAACAGGAGCAGCGGTAATCTTTGGCACAACCGGTGGTGTTATGGAAGCGGCACTTCGGACGGCGGTGGAGACGCTTACGGGAGAAGAACTCGCAAAAGTGGACTTTGAAGATGTACGAGGAACAGATGGAATTAAAGAAGCGACTTACAATGTAGCGGGAATGGATGTGAAAGTAGCAGTCGCATCCGGACTGCAAAACGCAAAAGAGCTGCTTGACAAAGTCAATGCAGGAGAAGCAGACTATCATTTCATTGAGATTATGGGATGTCCGGGAGGCTGTGTAAATGGCGGTGGACAGCCACAAGTTTCTGCGGATGTAAGAAACTTTACCGATGTGAGAGCGGCACGTGCGAAAGTACTGTATGACAACGATGCCAAAAAAGCAATTCGAAAATCGCATGAGAATCCTTCGATTCAGAAATTATATGAAGAATTTCTGGGAAGACCGGGAAGCCAAAAAGCGCATGAGATTTTACATACATCTTATATAAAGAGAACGATTAATTCCATCTAGTAATGATAAAAGGCAGATTGCTATGTGATAAGACAATGGTGATTGTTACACGGCAATCTGTCTTTTGTCTGTTTGTACCAAAAAAAAAATCGTATTTATACAATATATCTAAAAATAAAAAAACTCTTTGGAAGAAATTGTAAATATGATATAATGAATTGTATGTGAAAAAAGAAACGAGAGGAGCAAAAATATGAAAAAGAAACGAAAATCCTTACGTGTAGCAAGTGCAGCGTTAGTTTGCGCGATGACAGCAACCTCTGTTCTTCCGGCAGCTGCTGCAAAGAAGAATGAGGAAACGACGCCAACAGTGCCTACAGAGCAGACAGAGTGTTCTAAAAATCCGAATGCATATGCAATTTACCCGCTTCCGCAGAAGGTGACGTATCCACAAACAACACAGTCATTTGAACTGAAAAGTGGAGAGGTAACGATTGTTGCAGAGAACGGAGTGGATGAGGCTACCAAAAACTTTGTAAAAAAAGTACTGGACAAGTATAAAGTTGGATATAAAGAATCTGAGAACGTAGATGATGAAAAAACAAATATCATCCTCGGCGTGGAACAAACAAACGGTGCAGCTGATAGTTATATGAAAGAAAATAAAATCAACGAGCCAAATGCAGAATTTTACAAAAAGCCGGATGCCTATGTGCTTGATGCAGATGCACAAAAGAAAGATATTGTCATTGAAGGAAAAGATACGGATGCAACCTTTCATGGTGTTGCGACTCTGCAGATGATGTTCTCTTCTTTCTCAGGAAAGAAATTTTTGGATGCGCATATTGAAGACTATGCAACTGTGGCGACGAGAGGATACATCGAAGGTTTCTATGGTGCATGGAACTTTGATGAGCGTGAAAATCTGATGGAATTTGCCAAAGACTATAAGATGAACAGCTATGTCTATGCACCGAAGGGAGATGCATATCATACAAGCAAATGGGATCAGCTATATCCGGATGAAACAATAAAAGAATTTGAAAAGTTAGTAAAGAAAGCCGAAGAGACAAAAGTAGATTTTGTATGGTCTATTCACCTTGGTAACTTTTTTAAATCATTTTCAAGTATATCAGATGCAAAGTACGAAACACAGTATCAGAAATTAATGGCAAAGCTGGAACAGTTGTATAAAATTGGTGTTCGTAAATTTGATATATTGAATGATGACTTTGGTGGCGGAAACAATGACATGGTTGTGACTGTGCTGAATAGATTGAATGAAGATTTAAAAAAGAAAGGTTGCCAGCCGATTACATACTGTCCACAGGGTTATAACAAGGCATGGTCAGGTAATGGTGCGGAGTTAACAGCTTTAAAGAATTTGAATGATGACATTCATATTTACTGGACCGGTGATGATGTAAACTCACCAATCACACAGGAAACGGTAAACTTTTTGAAAGAAAAGACAAATCATGATCCGGACTTCTGGTTGAACTATCCGGTAAATGAGCATGCGAAATCAGGAATTTATCTTGGTGATATCACATATTATGCGAGAGACAATGTAACGGGACTTGCAGGTTTCCACTCAAACCCAAGCAGATTTGCATATTCAAATGAGGTGGGCTTGTATCAGTTGGCGTCATTGGTATGGAACAATAATAAATATTCTGAACATGCAAATGAAATTTGGGAGAGCGCATTTAATTATTTGCAGCCTGAGGTAAAAGATTCTTATCTTACGATTGCGAGAAACGTAGCAAATGCACCTGGCTCATCCAGAGTTCCTGGATTTAATGAGTCAGAGTATTTGAAAGAAAAATTAGATGCAGTGCAAAAGCTTGTAAATGCAGGAAAGCCAATTAAAGAAAATGAAGATGCGAAAGCAATTTTAGCGGAATTTGATAATATCCTGAATGCAGTCAAAGATTTTGAAAAAAATTGTGCAAATAAAAATTTGGTAAAAGAATTGACGCCTTGGCTGAAATCATTAAATGATGTGGCAAGTGCAGGAAAAGGCGCATTGGAGAGTTTGATTGCTTTAGAAAATGGAGATACTACAACGGCCTGGACAAAACTAAGCAGTGCAAGCAAATATTACAACACAATGTATACCTATCTTACAGCAGAAGATTTGCCGAATGTATATGCAAAAGCAGGAAGCAAGAGACTTGCGCCGTTTGTGGCAAAGGCAATCAATGCAGCAAAAAATCAGTTAACACCGATTTTAAACCCGGGAGACACTACAATTTCACCAACATTATATGCGAAAATGGGCGGAGCAGAAGTGACCGAAACTGCTGATTCGAAGAAGATGTATGATGGAGATGAGACAACTTATGTTTCATGGCAGGTAAAACAGCAGGCGGGCGATTATTATGGATTAGACCTTGGAAGAGTTACCACTGTGACAGATGTATCTATTTTGCAGGCACAAAAAGACGGACACCATGACATTTTCCATGATGCAGAATTACAATATTCAGAAGACGGAGAAACATGGGAAAAGATTGATGCAAAAGTGGATGGAGACCGTATTACGGCAGATGGACTCAATGTGAAAGCGAGATATGTGAGATATTATCTGAAGACAGCAGGATATAATGGGAAACCGGATTATTGGACATATGTAAGAGAATTTACAGTGAACAAAAAAGTGGAAGAACATGACAGAGTCTACACTAACGTTGATGCATTGAAAAAGACACCTCTGACAATTGAGGGAACAGAGATTAGCGTTCGCAATTTGAAAGGTGTTACATTGAAACCAAATAATTATGTTGGTATTAAACTAGAGACACCGGAAGCGGCAAAATCATTCGTAAAAGAAGTATCGGCAGAGGAAGGTCTTGTATTTGAATATTCATTTGATGCATTGAATTGGTCAGAGGCAAAAGAGGTCAAAGACCTTGCCGGAGTAAAATATTTAAGATTGAGAAACAATTCAGAAAAAGATGTGACAGTGGATATAACAAAGATTGGAATGGATATCAAGAGCCTGAAGCCAGAAGCAAAATTGTTACAGTCAACAATTAAAAATGGTTTGAGTGAAGGGACGTATACAAATGTATTTGATGGCAATCTTTCTACTTATATTTTGACAAAAGAAAATCCGGCGAAAGATTCTTATATTACATTTGATTTGGGAAAAACGATTGAAGTGTATGATGTGGAGGCAGTAACCTCAGACGGATTACAGCGTCTGTACAATGCAAAGATTCAGATTTCAGAAAACAATAAAGACTGGACAGATGTGGCGACAGTTGAAAATGACAATTCTGTTATGGAAGTTCCTTATCGCTATGTGCGCGGTGATGCGAAAGGTGCAAAAGCAAGATATCTAAGACTTTACTTTACAGGTAACGGAAATGATAAATTGAAGCTACATGAGATTCAGATTAATAAAAAGACAGAAGGCGGCGTAGCGGCGGCGCAGATCACAAGCAACATGTCAGGTGATGTGGGAGCCGTGATTGATAATGACATCAGTACATTGTTCAATAAAAAGACAAAGTCCGGTGACTATATTAAATATCGTGTGACAGAAAATACAAACATTACACAGATTTCTGTGTTACAGGGTGCAGCCGGTGAAGGTGATTTGTATGTAACAACTCCAAAGGGTGAGCAAAAACTGGGAACAGTGAAAGATGTCATTGCAAAATTTGATACAAAAGATGTGGGACCAATTTCAGAGATTAGCATTAAATGGACTAAAGAAAGTGAAGCCTCAATTCATGAACTGGCAATTACAACCGGAGAAAATGCATCTGACGATATCGGAGAGTATGTAGATCCAATTATCGTAGACAATGGTGAGGAAATTGAACAGAATATTGCAATCGGTAAAAAAGTAGAAGTTTCTGGAACGACTGCTGGAGATAAAAATAATGTAAATGATGCGAATACCGAAACAAAATGGGACAGTGATTTCATCAAAGGTAATAACGCAAAAGAAAACTCATGGATTTACGTCGATCTTGGAGCAGAAAAAGAATATACTATGAATCAGATTGTAGTACGTTTCTATAATCTGATCTACCCAACAAAGTGGGAACTTCAGACATCGGATGATGCTCAAAACTGGACAACTGTAAAAGAACTTTCCAAAAATCCGAATGGAGCAGCACATCCGGTAGAAACAATTGATTTAGAGACTCCTCTGACAGCCAGATATGTTCGCCTTTTCTTTGAGGAATTGAACTCAGCCGCAGCCGGAAATGGTGTCGGAATCACAGAGTTTGAGATTTACGGAAAAGAGAAAAAGGATGAGGTGACAGACAAGACTGCTTTAAATGAGGCGATCAAAGAAGCAGAAGGAAAAGCAGAATCCAAAGAGTATACGAAAGCTTCCAAGGAAAGCTTAAAAGCAGTCATTGCAGAGGCAAAGAAAGTTGCAGAGAATGCAAGTGCGACACAGGACGAGGTGACAAAGGCGACTACAAAATTGCAGGAGGCAGTAAACGCACTTCAAGTGAAAGTGACAGAAAAGCAGAATATTGGATTGAAAAAACCAGTGACGGTATCTGGTACAAGCAATGGCGTCAAGGAATCCATCAATGATGGAAATGCATCCACAAAATGGGACAGTGATCTTATCAAGAGTGGAACAGGTGATGAGGCACAGGACATTGGCGATGCATGGTTTGCAATTGATCTTGGGGAGCAGATGAATCTGATTGACGGTTTGAAGGTATCATACTTCAATAAAGTATATCCTACAGATTATGAGGTGCAGGTATCCAATGACAATGAGAACTGGACAACGGTGAAGACTTTATCAAAAGAACATAACGGTCCGGTGAATCCGACTGATGAGATTACATTTGAAACTCCGGTTTCAGCACGCTATGTGAGAATGTTCTTTAAGGAATTGAACAATGTGGCAGGTGGACACGGCGTTGGAATCAATGAGGCAGAAGTGCTTGGCAGATATGTATATGAGAAATCCTCTGTACAGAGTGTGTCTGCAAATACAGATATCCTGATTGAGAAAGACAGTGAATTTGATGCTGCGAAGCTTCCGGCTGTAAATGGAATTCAGGTTGCAGTGGAAGAAATGACTGACACAATCAAAGTACTTGTTCCGGTGACATGGAATACAGATAATCTAGATACCGGTAAAGTAGATACATATGTGTTGGAAGGAACACTGAGTTTAAATGCAGTTGCAAATGCAGAGAATAAAAAGGCGAGCGTGAATGTAGTAGTACAAGGTGAGCCTACAGAAGAACTCGATTATAAAGCATTGAATGAACAACTTGTGATTGCAGCAGGAAAAGAACAGGATAAAGATAAGTATACAACAGAGTCTTATGATGCGTTTAAAACAGCATATGACAATGCGAAAAATGTAAAAGAGAATGCGACGACACAAGAGGCTGTGGATCAGGCGACAGAGACTTTGAAGAACGCGATTGCAGGTCTCAAAGAAAAACCGACAGAGCCTGAGACTCCGGAAGTAGATAAGAGTAAATTGCAGGCAAAAGTGGATGAGTACAGTAAGTTAGATTCCGATATTTATACACAAGAGAGCTGGGGGGCATTTGTAGACGTATTGGAAGATGCAAATGCGGTATTAGCAGATGAGAAAGCAACACAGGAAACGGTTGATGCAATGCTTCAAAGCTTGGAAGAAGCATATGGTAAGCTGGAAGTGGCAGAGACACCGGATCCTCAGCCGGAAGTAGACAAGACAGCGCTGCAGGCAAAGGTAGATGAGTGCAGCAAACTAAATGAAAAAGATTACACAGAGGCAAGCTGGGAAGGATTTGCGAAAGCATTTGAAGAAGCCAATGCGGTATTGAAAAATGAGAATGCAACGCAGGACGATGTCGATCAAGCGTTAAAAGTGTTGAATGAGATGTGTGGAGCACTTAAGAAAGTAACAACACCTACCACACCTACAACGCCAACAACACCTACGAAGCCGACGACTCCAACAGAACCGGATAAAAACAAACCAGACAACAAGAAACCGGTAAAAACAGGAGATCCGACAAGCGTGTTTGGCATTTTCTCATCCATGATTTTAGCGAGCGGCTATATCTTGGGACGTAGAAAAAAAGACGATAATTAAGAATGAGAGAACCCCTTCATATCGGTAGCGGTATGAAGGGGTTTTCCTTGCGGGAACCGGAGAAATTGAGTATACTAAAAAGAAGAAAATGCGACTCTGGGAAAGGGGAGAAGATTGAAAATGAAAGTGATTGATTTTCAGGATGCAAATTGCAGGCATTGCTATAAATGTGTTCGAAATTGCAGTGTAAAAGCAATTTCAGTCCGGAATGAACAGGCGCATATTATTCGGGAAGCCTGCATTCACTGTGGGCATTGTCTGGAAGTTTGCCCGCAGAATGCGAAAACATTTGCGAGTGATATGGAGCGTGTCAAAGGGTATCTGAGACAGGGGATGAAAACCGTGATTTCTATTGCGCCGTCTTATCTTGGTGTGTTGGAGTATAAAAATCCGGGGCAGGTTGTGGATGCACTGTTAAAGCTTGGTTTTTTTGAAGTGCGCGAGACGGCAGAGGGAGCGGCGCTTGTCACACGTGAATATCAGAAACTCCTGGAAGAAGGAACGATGAAAAACCTGATTACAACCTGCTGCCCAAGTGTGAATGATCTGATCGAAAAATACTACCCAAGTCTGACAAAATATATGACTCCGGTAGTATCTCCGATGATCGCGCATGGGAGACTGATCAAAAAGATTTATGGTGAGGATGTGAAGGTTGTTTTTTTAGGGCCTTGCATTGCAAAAAAAGAAGAGGCAGTTGGGGATGACAGGGTGTTTGGGGCTGTCGATGCAATTCTGACATTTGAGGAGCTTGGCGGATGGCTGAAGGCAGAAGGAATCACAATATCGGAATGCGAAGAGAAGCCGTTTGGAAATCCGGATCCGAGGATCAACCGCATTTATCCGGTTGGAGGAGGAATTGTAAAGTCGGTGATGGAACAGAAAGAGATGAAGGATACATATCACAAACTTTACGTGGACGGTCTGGATGCCTGTATGGAACTATTTAAAAGCATGGAGAAGGAGGAACTCAGCCACTGCTTTATCGAGGCAAATGTATGTGACGGAGGCTGTATTAAAGGACCTGCATCGGACCAGTGGCAGAATTCTTTTGTGAAAGCGAAGGTGCAGATTGAAGCACAGGTGGAACATGCGCCCGCTTCCGAGGATATTCCATATGATTGCATATCAATGCAAAAAACATTTTTGGATCGCAGTCAGCACGAACAAGTTCCGACAGAGGAGGAATTGACAGAATTGCTGCAGGCAATCGGAAAGTATAAAAAAGAGGATGAATTGAATTGTGGTGCATGCGGGTATTCGACCTGTCGGGCGAAAGCGACAGCGGTATTTCAGAAGAAGGCAGAACTTGGGATGTGTCTTCCGTATGCGATTGCACAGGCAGAATCGATGTCGAATATTGTGCTGGATGTGACACCGAATCTGATTTTCATCATAGATGATGAGATGCGGATTCGAGAGTGCAACCGAATGGCGCAGCAGTATTTGGGAGTCAGCAGGGAAGAAGCGCTGGAGCGATACATATTCGAGTTTATCGAGACGGAAGATATCGAGATGGTGCTTGAAACGAAACAGTCTATTATGAGTAAAAAAGTAGATTTACCGCAGATTCACTTGAAGGCGGAAGAAAAAATTGTGTATATTCCGAATCTTACATCAGTGCTTGTCATTTATCAGGATATCACGAAAGAGGAGAAGGCGAAGGAAAAGCGGTACCGTTTAAAGAGGGAGACGATCGATGCTGCACAGAAGGTTATTGATAAGCAGATGATGGTGGCGCAGGAAATTGCGGGACTTTTAGGAGAAACAACGGCGGAGACAAAGGTTACGCTTACGAAATTACGGGATTCAATCCTGATGGATGAGGAGGAGTAGCATGAGTGTTAGTGTGGATGTTGCGTGGAAAAGTCTGAACAAATATCAGGAAGAACTCTGCGGAGATAAGGTGGAGGTGCTGAAGACGGATAAGGCAGACGTTTTGATTTTGGCTGATGGAATGGGAAGCGGTGTGAAAGCGAACATACTTGCAACACTCACTTCAAAAATCCTAAAGACAATGTTTCGGGATGGGGCTTCCATTGAGCTTGCGGTGGAGACGATCGCAAAGACCCTGCCGATCTGCAAAGTGCGGGAAGTGGCGTATGCAACGTTTAGCATTCTTCAGATTGCTCACAATGGAGAAGCGTATCTTGTCGAATTTGACAATCCAAGCTGCATTTTTATCCGGGATAAAAAGATTGTGGATTATCCGTACAAAGAACGTATAATCGAAGGGAAAACAATACGTGAATATCGTTTTCAGGTAAAGCTCAATGATTGCTTTGTTTTGATGAGTGATGGTGTGATCTACGCCGGGGAAGGAGAGCTTATGAATTTGAGCTGGACGTGGAACGAGATGGCAGAATATACGCTGAAATGCACAAAAAACACACTTTCTGCTTCGAGATTGACCGTTCTTTTGAGTGATCTGTGCAATGAATTGTATGCCCACCGTCCGGGTGATGACACGACGATTGCAGTCATGCGTGTGATCAATCGAAAAATCGTGAACATTTTTACCGGTCCGCCAAAAAGCAAAGATGATGATGAGCGTATGGTGCGGGAATTTATGTCAGAAGAGGGAACAAAGGTTGTGTCAGGAGGGACGAGCGCAAATATTATGGCGCGCGTTTTGCAGAAAAACATTGTCACATCGGTGAATTATCAAGATTCATCAGTGCCGCCGACTGCTGCGATTGAAGGTTTGGATTTGGTGACAGAGGGAGTTCTGACACTTGGAAAAGCATTAAAACTGCTCAAGAAATATGAGAGAGATGATTTTGACGTGGAATTTTTTGATGAGTTGGATGCGGATAATGGAGCGTCCAGACTTGCAAGGCTGTTAATCGAAGAATGTACGGACATTCATTTATTTGTGGGGACGGCAACGAATGAAGCGCACCAAAATTCCAATCTTCCATTTGACTTAAGTATCCGAATGAATCTGGTAGAACAGCTTCAGGAGGTGGCAAGGAAGATGGGAAAACAGGTGTGCGTAAAATACTACTAGTTGGAGGAAATATGTTAATACTTGTAATTATGATGCTTGGAGTTATTATCGGTATGAAACTGAATTTGAAGAAAACATTGAAGGTAAATGGAGTGCTTCAGATTGTTTTAACCGGGATTTTGATTTTTATTATGGGAGTCTCGCTTGGAAGCAGAGAAAACTTTTTTAATGAACTGGCAGAACTTGGCTGGAAGAGTGTGCTCTATATGTTGTCTGCGGTGGCAGGATCTACTTTGATCGTCTATGGACTTACGAAAGTATTTATGAAAAGTAAGGAGGATAAGGAAATATGATGGTTGTGATCGCAGTGTGCTGTCTGGCAGCGGGAGTGCTTTTGGGAAATGGAATTCTTCCGAAGGATATAATTGATTTTCTGACCGGACACTCAGAACATGTGTTGTATGTGCTGATGTTCTCTGTCGGAATCAGTGTTGGAGCGAACAAAGGTGTATTCCAGAAATTAAGAGAGCATCATGTGAAAATCTTATTGATTCCAATAGGAGTTATTTTGGGAAGCATTTTTGGAGGTGTTGTGTGCAGTCTGTTTTTAGGGGAAAGCTTACGGGACAGTCTGATGATTGTGTCGGGGCTTGGCTGGTACAGTCTTTCTGGAGTTCTGGTGACGGAGCTTGCAGGTGCAAAAATTGGTACGATTGCGTTTCTATGTAATCTTTTGCGGGAAATCTTCTCGTTTATGATCATACCGGTTGTAGTAAAATATTTTAACGGATATGCGGCGATTGCTCCGGCAGCAGCTACGAGTGAGGATACGACACTTCCGATGCTGATGAAATATACATCAGGAGAAGTGGTGATGATGGCAGTTTTGAATGGAATTATCTGTTCGGCAGCGGTTCCGGTATTGATAAAACTGTTTAACGGAATTTTATGATTAGTATATTGTGCAAGAAAAAAAGACGGGAATCCCGTCTTTTTAACGTTCATATACAATATAGCGGTATTTTTGCAGCAATTCAGTTGCATTATGGGAAGAAGATTCGTCGTAAAATTCAATACGCAGAACGCCTTCTTCAAATTCACGGTTATGTATAATGCCGATATTTTTGATGCTGATATTGTTTGATGCAAGTATGGTCGCAATTGTTGCGATTCCCCCTGCTTCGTCGATGATATCGCAGTAGATCGCAAACACTTTTTTGATCGGTCCGGAGGAACCTTCCGGAATGGAATTCCGGTAATTTTTAGATGTCTCAAATAAATCATATAATTTTTGCTCGGAGCTTTCTGCGACAGAATCTCTTGCATTTTTTAACATGTCAATGTAAGCGTCCAAAATTTTGACAATATTGTCTCCGTTTTTCAGACAGATATGCTGCCACATTGTCGGAGAAGAAGAGGCAATTCTTGTGATATCCTTAAATCCTCCTGCAGCAAGCTGTTTCATTAACTCATCTTTTGTATCCGTATCCTTTACAAAGTTGACTAAGGTGGATGCAATGATATGTGGCAGATGGCTGATTGTTCCGGTGATCAGATCGTGCTCTTTGTAATCCAAGATGACCGGAAGTGCTTTTAACGATTCTACAAAAGTGCTGTATGCAGTCACTTTATCTTGCGATACGGTCGAAGATGGAGTCAGGATGAAGTACGCATTTTCAATCAGCATCGATTTGGAATTTAAAAAACCGGACTTCTCAGAACCAGCCATTGGATGTCCTCCGATAAAATTTTCTTCCATATCAAGAGCGATGATCTCCTCGTGAATCGAAGTCTTTACACTGCCTACGTCAGTGAGAATACAGTCTTTGGTAACATAGTGTTTGATCTGCTTTAAATACGCAGTGTTATATGAGACCGGTGCACATAGGAAAATATAGTGACAGTTGGAAAAGTTGTTATCGATGGAAGTGCAGGCTACGTTGATTACAGATTCCTGCGTGGCGAGCGCGAGTGTCTCTCTGCTTTTGTCAAAGGCGATAATCTCGGAATCAGGGTAATACTGACGGATCGCACGGGCGATGGAACCGCCAATCAATCCAAGCCCGATAAACCCGATTTTGTAAGGTTTGTTCATAATATTTGCTGTCCTTTCTTTGTTTTCACTTATCAATTATTGTACACTAAAGTAAAAGACAAATAAATTGTATAAATTTAATAAAAGAGTTGTAATTTTGTGTAAATTTTAGTACAATATACACATGAGAAACTACAAAAATAAGGAGGCAGCAAAATATGAAAGTTTACAGAACAGACGAAATTAGAAATGTGGTACTTTTAGGACACGGAGGCAGCGGAAAAACTAGTTTAGTCGAAGCAATGGCTTATGTATCAGGAGCAACCAATCGAATGGGCAAGATAACAGACCATAACACGATTAGTGATTTTGATAAAGAAGAACAAAAACGAGAGTTTTCGATTAGTACAAGTCTGATCCCGATTGAATGGGAAAAAGCAAAGATCAATATTTTGGATACACCGGGATACTTTGATTTTGTTGGAGAAGTAGAAGAAGCGGTAAGTGCAGCGGATGCAGCCGTAATTGTTGTTTCAGGAAAAGCAGGAGTAGAAGTAGGAACGGAAAAAGCGTGGGAGTTATGTGACAAATATAATCTTCCGAGAATGGTATATGTGACAGAGATGGATGTGGATGATGCAAGTTTCCGGCAGGTTGTGGAAGATTTGACGGCAAGATACGGAAAGAAGATT
>ENA-OQJL01001063-OQJL01001063.1-human-gut-metagenome-genome-assembly--contig:-NODE-1063-length-14271-cov-4.379667_pt1 | contig 14271 bp, 10 predicted proteins | sample MGYA00242604_ERZ504770 | MGnify/ENA primary metagenome ERZ504770 (study PRJEB26092, sample SAMD00036359) | human gut metagenome | host: Homo sapiens | study: EMG produced TPA metagenomics assembly of...
TTAAATAAATAACTTCATCTCCATCCAAAGCACAGCCCTCTGAAAGATAAATAGACCATATTTGTGGCCTCGGAGCAAAGGTTGGATGCGAGCGTCTAAGCGAACATTCAACCTGCAGCGACTAAAGTCACAAATATGGTCTATTTATCTTTCAAAGGGCGTCTTCCCTTGCCTGCGGCAATCTACTTTTTAATAGTCACCTTTCTGATCAAACTCCATCTTCCATATACTTTTGTCTTACCATCTAATTTGTAAGCTCTTGCTTTGATGTAGTAAGTCTTTTTCTTTTTGAGTTTCTTGATTGTTTTTGTAAGGTTCTTTGTAGAAATCTTTTTGGTTGTTTTCTTTGTGAAGTTTACATTTGTGGAGTAAACAATTTCATAACCTTTTGCTTCTGCAGTCTTTTTAAGGCTTACTTTTACTTTTTTGCCCTTTAATGCTTTTGCCCTTACCTGTACACGAGCTGGTGCGGATGACTTAGCCGGTGTTACAGGCTTTGTGTCATCAGCTTTCTTTGCTGGTGCTGTTACCATTGATAAATCATATTCGATATCATCTGCGCTTAAGCTTGATGTCTCATATTTTGTTCCATTTGTTTTACATGTCTGGATGTCCATGTACATTGCCTTAGCAAAGTCCATAGTTTCATTGCCGATGGCAATACCAAGTTTTGTTGCATAATATTCTAAGTTCTTTTTGTCATTCTTATAAACATTAAGCATCTGTGCATTTACATTTTTCTGAAGTTCTTCCATCTTTGTCATGTAAGCTTTATAGAACTGCTTTACACCTTTACCATAGTTCTCTCTGTTTGGTCCGTCACCGTCATTTGTCTCTTCACATAAGTAACCAATGTTACGGAAGATCCAGTAAGCGGCACGAGAGTTCGGCTGCTGTGCCTCTGTTTTATAAGCCTTTGATACATCCGTTAATAATGCTCCATAGAATGGTACAAATGTTGAGTAGTCTGGGCTTGCCATAGAGAACCACTGTACGGTAGCAAGTTCTGTTGGCATAGAAGAATTAATCTGGAAAATATGAGCTTCTGCTGTTCTTCTGCTTCCAATTCTGTAAGAAATGTTTCTTCCAAAGTTCATGCCTTCGTAACGATATCCTGCTAATTCATACATTTTCTCTACAGTAACATTCTTACAGGTAAAGAAAGGATCCTGATAATCTGCATCATAAATACCTGTGTTATCCTGACCACTTAAAAGATACTGTCCACCACGAATTCTGTCGGCGTTATGGGCTGCATAACCCTTTCCCGAATAAGAAAGTTTTACGTTGATGTCACCCTTTCCATCCTGAGCCGCTACATAAAATCCATTATTCTTAGCCAGTTTTACAAGATTAGGAGATGCTACAACATTCGCTTTATCGCTTAAGTCTACATCACCGATCACAAAACAGTTTGGAATGATTGCTGCTTTGTCAGAAGGCATCTTAATGGCACAGTAGTTATGACCAGTAAGGATTTCAAAATACCATACTTCGTTCTGGTCTGCGATGAAAAGGCCATCACCTTCACCAGCACCAACTGTATCAATAACATCTGCAAGGAGTTCTACACCTTCTCTTGCAGAAGAAGCCTGGCAAAGTACATAATCTGTAAGGTTTTCTTCTGTAATTCCGCCAACTTTAGATTCATATGCATCTATATATGGATCAAACTTTCCAACCGTCTTGGCTACAGATGAAGATGTAGTAGCAGACATAGAAACACCTTTTGTATTGGTTCCAAATTCACCGAAATATCCGTCTTCTGCCCCTTCACTGTCACGGCAGATTGTGTAACGATACGTTGTCTCTACTTTAATTGGAGCCTGAAATGTTGTTGCACCAGTCTCATCTTTAAAAGTCGCATTCTTCCCAACCTTTTTCGGCTGAATAACCTTATAAACCTTATCCTTTTTTGGAGAATAGTCCTCTGTACGGCCATACATTGTTGTTCCATCTTTTGTACAATCCTTACCTACATAGTAGGATGTACATGCTTTCGCTGGCAATGCTACAAAGAGCATCATACCTACAACAGAAAGCATTGTTAACATTAGTTTCTTCATCTTTCTTTCTCCTCTGATTCAATTAAATCCCACAAAACCTTCTTAAAAATGAAAAAATCACCATGACCTTTTGCATTTTTATTCATTTTTTGCGGTCTTTTCTCTATATGATAATACTATTTGAAAGATTCGTCAATATTTTTTGCATAATTATTAATTTTTTAATTATTTAAAGTAATAAAAATATTATTTCTGCATTTTGTAAAATAATTGACATTTAAGAGCCTATTATTAAAAAAAATAATCTGACAACTCATAATTATATAATGCACGATAAAACTTTATACTTAATCCCAAATAGCTAAATTATCTCATGATTACGCAGCGCTTGATAAAACTTATAAATGATAAAAATGATATACCAAACCTAATTTCAAAAAACAGCAGCCAGAAATTAAGTGTTTCTCTCTTTCTGACTGCTATTTTTTATTGCATATTATTCTGTTGTTTCTTTACTTTCTATTCTTCTGCTGCATCTGATGCGCTATTAGAATTATTAATTAATGTTGTATCGGCTGTGGCACTGTTTTGCTCCGCACTACTCGAATCACTGGCTGTTGTGGTGGCACTGCCTGCTGCTGTGCTGACACTCGTGTTCGCAGCTGCATTGCCTGTACTTGTACTACTTTCATCCACGGCGCGCTCTAAAGTAAACTCTGATACAGATTCTCCATCTGCCATTGCAGCTTTGATTGTATCGTCCTTTATCTTCTTGCTTGTGTAAGTATATATTCCATCTGCATCTTTCTTAAATCCGGCGGCCTTTAATTCTTTTTCTGTACTGTCAAAACCCAGGCTGCCTGGAAGTGTGATCTGTCCGTCAAACATTTCCTTACTAAAAGAAAGCTTTGTGACAATACAGTCACTTACTTTCTGGTTCTTATCACTTAAATTACGGATAATAACACCGATTTTCCTGCCATCTTTATTCGTAAGAAATGCATCCTTTTCAAGTTTACCGCCTGGTACGAGGGTGGCATTTTCATTTCTAAGTGCTTCTAACTTCCATCCGTCTTTTGTAAAGTCAGATACTTTAGCAAGTAGTTTATATTCTTTATCACCGACACCAACAGAAGCAAACATCTTATCTGTATTCTCTACAACACCATCCTCATTCTTTGTCTGTAATGTCTGTTCTTCCGAAGCCTGTTCTGCCTGCTTCTTCTCTTTTTTAAGAGTGCTGATTTCTGTCTTTAACTTCTGGTTCTGCTTTTGCAAAGACTGGGTCTGATAACCAAGTCCTGCAATAATAAGAACGAGAAGAACTCCAACTCCGCCGACAAGCATCTTACTGATTCCGCTGCTTTTATCGGATTTATTTCCATTGTCCTTTGTCAATTCTGCTGCATTCTCCACTTCTGATGCCATTGATTCCTTCTCCCTTGTCGTATCGGACATCGATTCATCCGCACTTTCTGATACAAACCTTTCTTCTGATTCTATTGATTCTCTTGCTTCTCCCTTTTCAAATTTTCCCTTCTTATTCTGGTGTCTCTTTCTTCTCTTTCTTGGAACAGAGTCCACTTCTGGATCTACTACTTCCTCTCCAGCTTCCTTTATCAGCTGATCAACCTGCTCTTCCCGGCTTAACTTTCTTTCAAAATCGTTCTCTTCATCTGAAAATGTCTCTGTACCGGCATCACTCCCCTGTGACTCATACTTCGCTGACCCGACATTGCCGCTGCCGCTTTCCGCTTCGGAAAAACTGTTATCCTTTTCCTGCTGGTCTTGCTGCTCCTGTTCCTGCATATATACCTGCGTATCATCCAGTTCTTTTTCCGATAACATAATCCAGCTCTTCATCGTTGACTTTATCGACTTATCCTTCATTCTCTTATCCTTTCATGCATTATTTCTCTTATTTCCAGAGTGCATTAAAAAAATGCCCGATACCCTGTCCACAACAAAATCATGTGTATTCATACATATTAATGATGTTATCTGACTTTAGTCCTCTGTTCCACCTATATTAAAATACTGGTCAAGACCATCTGCTATTCCCTGGACAATCTCATCCTGATAATCATCGCTATTAAGCTTCTCATCTTCTTCCGGATTCGACATATAACCCATCTCTATAATCGTAGTAGGCACCTTTGCCCAGTTAATGCCGCTCATCGTATCCGTCTCCCAGACACGTTCCCTGTTTGCTCCTGTTGCCTCAACCATAGAATCTAATATCTTCTCCGATAAGGCATAACTTTTTTCATGCAGCTCGCCATTATATGGATTCTCTGCTGTCTGGCAGATCGTCATCATCCCTGCATCTGTGCTGTTATCTGAACCATTCGCATGAATCCTTAAAAATGCATCTGCATTATTATCATTCGCAACTTTAGCCCGTTCAGAATTTGAAATATCAACATCATTCTTATCTCGAATCATAATCACCTGATATCCGCGGTCTTCCAGCTCTGCCTGCAGCTTGACAGCAACTTCAAGGTTCAGCTCATATTCTTCTACTCCTGTAGATACCCCCGTTGTCCCTGAAGCTACCTTCGGCTTCGTCTCAGAAGCCCCCGGTCCCACCGGTTCTTCTTCATAATTTCCATGAGCCTGATGTCCAGCATCAATCACAATAACATAATCCGCTCTATGGCTTGCATCTGAGTCAAGTTCCGACTCGGTTGCTGCCTCCTGCGCTGTGCTCTCCTTCACCTGCACACCTTCCGTTACAGATTCGGCTGCCCCTTTCGTTGATTCCTCTGAAGCATTAACCGCTCCATCTGTCTTCTGTCCACTCCCCTGTTTTACCGTCTTATCTGCCTCTGCATGGCTATTCCCGCAGCCAGCCAGAGCAAAAACAAGCACCACACAAAGAAAAATCGTCTTAAAAACCTTCATCTTTTCACTTCCTAACTTAAATAATGAGAACATGCATTCTTATCTCATTATACCAAGCTATTCATTTTTTCGCCACTCATTTATAAGAGAAAATTCATAATTACAACAATAATTTCTCTACTGTCATTTTCCTGTTGTCCTGCTATAATTTATCTCTTACTTTCTTAGCTTTTACTTTAAACTATCCATTAACTAAAGCTAATGGGATTGCTGCAGCCTTATTTCAAAACTTTAATTTACCACTATTTTTTGCTTCCCATGTTATCATCTAAAAACTGCTGGTAGGACCGTGGCTGATACGTTCCACCGCTAAAAGAACAAAAACGGTACACACAATCGACCACATAATCTATCTCATTATAATCATTCGTCATATCAGGGTCTGGATAAGTAAACTTCAAAATATAATCCCTTTTCCCGTCATTTGCTGCTATAATATATAACCCTGTTTTCTCTGACGAATCGGCAGAAGCGCCGATCAGAGTTCTTGCCATACCCGAGCTGTCTACTCTTGATGGATACATCTTAAAATATTTCTTATAAACTTCCGAAGAAAAATTCTGATAAAGCTCCCTTGCATTCTGTAAAGGATCGCCCTCATTTTCTTGTGTATATACACTAAGTTCTGCCTCATTTGAATCAGAAGCAGAGTTTCCTTTATAGGAAAATGTATAAGAAGTTCCTTCCTCATTCACCTCACTATGATTAAATAAATACTTTGGATAAGCAAAACTAAAGCTATCATCCTTCGCAGTCACTGTATTATAATCCTCCGAACTAAGACACGCACCCACATTCATGCTGGAATTATCCGTATAAGCGAGCGTACTTTCTGTGGATTCTAAAATTTTTTTATTTTTATTCTTATCTTTTTTCTTTTCTGTTGTTGCCTTCCCTGTCTTTTTCTCATTATTTTTCTTCTTATCGCTCTTCTGCGAAATCTCTTTCTTCGAATCTGGTACCGAAGACTGCTTACTTAACATCTCCACAACTTTCTCAGGGAATCCCATCCTGTAAAGACAAAAACCTCCTGTCAAAACAACGATCAAATAGACTATAATGAATCTCACAGATATTTTTTTATGTCTTCTTTTTCTTTTGGAATTCTTTTTGTTCGTATTACTTACCGCAGCTTGTTTATTGGTTGTCTTTGTATTATCTATCGTATTCTTATTATTTGCTCTGGTAATTCTCGTATCATCTACCACATTTCTGTTATTTGCCCGGGAAATTCTCGTATCATCTACCACATTTCTGTTATTGGTTCTGGCAATTCTCGTATCATCTATCGCCTTTCCATTATTAGCCCTGGCAATTCTCGTATCATCTACCACATTTCTGTTATTGGTTCCGGAAATTCTCGTATCATCTATCGCCTTCTCATTATTTTCCTCGATAACTTTTGTATAATACGCATCTTCTGGTATGTTGCTGGCTTCTCTGCTCTCGTGCCGTTCCCTGTCGTTATCTATCTCTTTTCCGCAGCCTGGACAAAACTTTGCATGATCCGGCAGCGTTGTTCCACAAAATTTGCATCTCATGCGATACCACCTCTCTCATCTCACATATATCTGCATTTCGAGACTCTATTATAGCAGGAAACAAATTAGAATAATAGTCCGAAAAAGTCAGTAAATTCTGATTGCCGCAGGCAGGGAGACAGCTCTCAGAGAATGAAATAACCTATATTTGTGACTTTAGTCGCGGCGGTTTGAATACTCGCTTATACACGCTCGTATCCAAATCTTGCTCCGAGGCCACAAATATAGGCTACGGTCTTTGTGGGGGTGAAGCGTCTCCCTTTCCTGCGGCAAATCAAAGTTTTACTAAATTGTATAAATTTGCATCAAGATATTTTTTGAGCAGTTCATCTTCGTTATAGAACCCAGTCCACCCATAGTATTCTTCTGCTACGGCTCCGCCGATTGCTGCGAGGGTGTCGCTATCGCATTTTAAGCGGAATACATTGCGGAGGAAGCTCTCGTAGGAATCGCTTTCGTAAAAGCAGCGCATTGCTGCTGGTACACTTCCCATACAAGTCTCGTTCCACTGATATATTTTCTCCAATTTATCAAGAGGGACAGCAATGCTGTATTCATATTTTTCTGCCGGATATTGTTCTAATACATACTGGAAAATATCTTCTTTTGTTTTTCCGTGACGGGCCATCCAGATACAGACAGCCGTTACTACGGCACCTTTAATTCCTTCTGGATGATTATGCGTCACTTCCGCAGATTTTTCTGCCATAGATATTACATCTTCTAATGCATCAAAATGTTCTCCAACAAAAGAAACACGCATTGCCGAACCATTTCCAAAGCTATTATATGGCTTCGGATTTTCACCGTACATCCACTCATAAAATCTTCCGCCATATCCTGAGTAAGGATAAGGTTGTCCGACTTCACGCATTGTTTTTGTGAAATCTGCATCTGCTAAAATTGCTTTTTTCACCGCCAGAGTCATTATCGTGTCATCGGTATAAGAGCATCTGTTTGTAAATAACTCGCAATGTTTGTAATCCAGATTCTCTGGTCTGTTAAACTCAAATTGTGAACCTGCAATATCTCCAAGAATCGCTCCAATTACTGCCATAAGTTTCGCTCCTTTCATGGCTATCTTTCTTTGTTTATCCCGCGAAACACTCGACAATTGAATTACCGAGTACTTCACTATAAACAAATGATAGTCAAAATAGATTACTGATTGTTCTCCATTGGATTATACTATATTATTTTATAAATTTTTTTCTGTTGGCAGCGGTATTCTTATGATAATTACCTGAACTGTATTTTGCACCTCTTTTTAAAGCTTTTACCTTTTTCATGCACGCATTATAACTGACACGCTTTCCATTTACCTTACAATTGTAATAGTAATATGGATATCCATTCTCATGTTTTCTTGTCACAGAACCAGAAACTCCATATGGTTTATGATCAGCATTTTCAATATCAATTTTATCGCCTACTTTTAATGTTTTCGGATTATCTACTTTAATTCCCTGCTTTGTAATATTGACAATAAATTCTATTGCTGGTTCATACAAAAAGGTCAGATTCTTCACATCCACTTTTTTAGAAAAATTAATTGTATAATCTCCCTGATAGATGGCTTTACTTCCATTTGAAATTACCGCGGCATTTCCAAACATTTTTTCTTTTTTTATTCCATTCTTTAAATCCGTCGCATTTAAAGATATGTTTCTCTCTACATCTAATTCATTCTCTGCCTTTGCTGATAGAACTTTTGCATCGGATTCCTGGGACAATACAGATAAACTATATAAAGGCAGCTCTGAATGAACCTTTACTGTCTTTTTATCTACTTGTGTAATATTAGAGGAATCTACCTCTATTCTTCCTGATATCTGATTAGCCAGAGCTTTCATCACATCAAGAATCTTGTCATCTGTTGCTTTAAAAGAATATAAGCCATTTGCCTCATCTGCTTTGATGTTCCATGCATCTCCCATTCCGAGATAATCAATGTACATTGAAGAGCCATTATCCATTTTTTTGTTTTTAACAGAATCAATCTTCTTCTGCAGCTCTGACTCATTTGACATTTCATTTATTGCTCCATCTGTCATAATAATAAGCCAGTATTGTGTTGTTGCATCGGTTCCTTTTATACTTTCTAGTTTTCCTACTGCAGTATCTATCGACTCTTCTGGTGTATTATGGGAATCTTCCTTATCACGTATTTTATCAACAGAATCCTGAATATCCGTTAAAGAAATCTTTTTCGCATCAGAAGGATCACTCATATAAGTAACATATAACTCATCCTGCGTATTCAGCAAGGATGTTAATGTCTGCAGGGAATAATTCGCATATGTCCAGCGTTCTCCTGCCATACTGCCTGAATCATCGTATACTACAGAAATAATCTTTTTCGGTGATGTCACCGTATCTCCAGAATCATTGTTTGTCGTTGCTTTGGCATTATCGGCAGCATATACAATTTTGCTTATGATGAACAGAAGATTTTGTTTGCTAAGACCTTTGCATTATCGGCAGCATATACAATTTTGCTTCCTGTTGCTATCATTACTAATATCAACATCAGCACACTGATCATTACTGCCAGCTTTGCACAAAAGCTCTGACTGTCTTTTTCCTTTCCTCTGTTATCGTTCCTATTCTTTGTCTATATTATATAAAGCTTTGTAGAATATTTTTTCTGAGTTTAAATCACATTTTTCGGCATATTCTATAAGTTCTATTATATTTTTTCTCTTTCTTTATTCAATATGCTGTTACAAAATAGACGTTTTTAGAGTAGTTTTAGTTTCGTATCCACTTTTTTCGATGTATAATATCAAAATAAGGCTATGGTACTATTGCATCACAGCCTTAATAATAATCAAACAATTATTTTTCCTTATGGATATTCTCTTATATAATTTTTAAGCTTTTTGCTCTGCTACCTATTTTAATATAATATATAATCGTATCTTTTACCAGTATTTTTTCTTTAAATCCAACACCATGTTTTTATAAAGTTGCAGCGCCCTTTCATTTCATTATTTTCAATATATTCTACGCACGGGCATACCACTTCTTCATAAATTTTTTCATAAATACTCTTTTGATCACTTCGCTCATTAATATTCGATACGATTCTTGGTGCTTCTTTATAATATTGTTCAATTAATGCCTCTCCCTCAGGAGCTGTTCTTAACCAGCCATCCCGGTAGCCTCTTAAAACTGTTAATTCGTGACAATCATCCGGTAATCCCTTCGCATATACACAAGCGGAAGTCAGGTAACAGCCGCCGCTACTATCTGAACCTCCTTTATAAATCGGGTAGTGTCAAAAACTACCTTGTTTTTATTGTTCTAAATCCTTTAAAACCTTGTTTTTTTGGAGGTATACAAATAAAAAGAGCATTGACCTCCTTTTTGAAGTATAATGAATTCACCACAAACCATTACCTCGAAAGGAACAATGCTCATGAACATTATACTTTATTTATTACAATTAATTCAATACCAACATGAGCAAATCTGCTGGTTTTTAAATTTTATCTGTAGATACCTTCCTCTCAGACAGCGGGCTTTTGATGATTCCCATTCTCCCAAATATCAAAAATTCAAGATTGATGAACTTCCCTTGATTACGGACTTCCGCCAGGATTGGTCTTTCAAAGATCTCATTCCTTACTACGAAAAGCGCTACGGTAAGAAGATTCTTCCCATCCGTCGTCGCTCTTCCTGCGATATCCCGGACAGCTACTGCTGTCCTCGTTGTGATGCTCCGAAACCTTTCCTTTATAAGAATAATGGTTCCAAACGACAGCTTCTCTGCAAAGTCTGTGACTCCCATTTCTCTCCTGATGAAAGTCGCTTCTCTTCCATCAAACTTCGATGTCCTCATTGCAGCAACACTCTCGTCCCTAAGAAAAACCGGAAATATTTCGTCATTCATAAATACGTAAATCCAAAGTGCCCGTATTATCTTCACAACCTCAAAAAAGTCGATAAACAGGACCTCAAACAGGACTACGGTAAAAATAAATACAAGCTCCACTACATCTATCGTGAATTTCAGATAGATTTCTTTCGTATGGACTTAAACAGCCTTCCTAAAAATGCTTCCTCTTTAAAATTCAGCAAACACAATCAGCATGTGATGTCGCTCTGCCTTACTTACCGGATCAATCTCGGATTATCCCTCCGCAAAACTGCACAGGCCCTTAAAGATATCCATGGGATTGCCATCTCCCATCAGCAGGTTGCCAACTACTGCAAAACTGCCTCCATCTGCGTGAAACCTTTTGTAGATCGCTATAACTACGCTGCCGGAAAAGTGTTTACTGCTGATGAAACCTATATCAAAGTCCGCGGAATCAAAACCTATATCTGGTTTATCATGGACGCCGCCAAACGTTCTATCATCGGCTATCAGGTTTCAGATAATCGTGGTGTAGGTCCCTGCATTCTTGCTATGCGGATGGCTTTCCGCCACTTAAAAGAGCTGTCTGAAAACTTTAAATTTATTGCAGATGGATATAGTGCTTATCCATTGGCCGCCCAACAGTTTTTCCACGAATACGGCAATACATTTAAATTCAATATCACACAAGTCATCGGTCTTACCAATGAAGACGAAGTATCCAAAGAATTCTGTCCTTATAAACAGATGATTGAACGGCTAAACCGTACTTATAAAGGATCCTATCGTAAGACAAACGGCTTCGATACTCTCCATGGTGCCGACTATGATCTTGCCTTATGGGTCCGCTTACTATAACTTTTTAAGACCACATAAGCACAATAACTATAAAGTGCTGAATGATGTGGAGATGTTATCAAATGCAGACACAATGCCTGGTAAATGGCAGCTTCTAATCTTTCCTGGACAGCAGACGATTCTAAACTTACAGAAGTCATCGAACTGTTCTTGAGTTCTTCGCCGTCGGTGATTCACCTACAGCAGTTCTTTTTCGTGCTGTCAAGGGTGGCGTCAGCTGCCACTGTCTAAAAATATCTACAATTTTCAAGGTTCAATAAGCCTTTTTCTTTGGCTCTGTTTTTTCATAACTTACTTGACACTACCAATATATTCCAAGATTTCATACTGTAAACGGTAATAAGATTCCATATTTTTCCTCCATCTAATGCACTCTTGGAGTCTTTCCTACACTTGCTTTTGCGGTCGATTTTCCGAGAGTTCATTTTATTTTCTATAGTATACACTCTATCCTATAGAAATTTTTTTGAATGATTTGAGAGAATTTTTCAAAAAAAGACGATACCCCCACACTTTCGTGGAAACGTATCGTCTTTCTCTGCTAAAACATACTTTACAGATTTACAATAGATTAAGCCTCAAATGGTTCTCCTGTTAACTGCTCATATGCTTCTTTATATTTTGCAACTGTCTTATCGATTACTTCTTCTGGAAGATCATAATCGCTGTCTGGGTTCTGTTTTAACCAATCTCTTACAAACTGTTTATCGTAGGAAGGCTGTCCCTTACCTGCTTCATATCCTTCTCTTGGCCAGAAACGGGAGCTGTCCGGTGTGAGCATCTCATCACCGATCACAACTCTGCCCTGCTCGTCAAGACCGAATTCAAACTTGGTATCTGCGATGATGATTCCCTTTTCCCATGCGTATTCTGCACATTTCTTGTAGAGAGAAATAGTATACTCTTTTAAGATATTAGCATAATAATTACCTTTTCCTGGATAAAGCTTTTCAAGGATTTCTACTGTCTTATCATAGGATACGTTCTCGTCATGGTCTCCTAAATCAGCTTTTGTGGAAGGAGTGTAAATTGGTTCAGGTAATTTTTCAGATTCCTGTAATCCTTCTGGAAGCTTGATACCGCAAACGGTTCCGTTCTCCTGGTAGCTTGCCCAGCCACTTCCTGTGATGTAACCACGAACGATACATTCGACTGGGAACATCTCAAGCTTCTTGCACATCATGCTGCGTCCGGCATACTTTTCGTTCTGGAAAAATTCCGGCATATCTTTCACATCTGTTGAAATCATATGGTTTGGTACGGTATTCTCTGTAAGATTGAACCAGAACTTGGACATCTGTGTTAAAATAGCACCTTTGTCTTTCACTTCATTTTTCAAAATTACATCAAATGCTGAAATTCTGTCTGTTGCAGCGATAATTAAGTTGTCCCCGTTATCGTATACTTCGCGGACTTTTCCTTCTTTGATTGGTTTAAATTCTTTCATCTTGTCCATCCTTTTTTCCAATGTGATAAGTTTCAGTTTTACCTTAATCCATAGCCTTATTCTTTGTAAAAATCTTTGTAAAGACTGGCTCGGTTGAAATTATTCTACTACAAAATTTTAGTTTCGACAATTCCTTTTCACTGATTTTTTTCTTTCATATAAGAAGCGTAAGACTTACAAACGTCAGCAAGACAGCATTTTTCACAATAAGGGGTTGTTCTGGCGGTACAAACTTCTCTGCCGTGATACACTAAACGGTGGCAAAAATCGCTTCCTTCTTCTGGCGGTATAATTTTCCACAAAGCCATCTCCACCTTTTTCGGATTTTTCTCATTATCGACAAGACCGATTCGATTACAGAGACGGATGCAATGTGTGTCTGTTACAATCGCAGGTTTGCCAAAGACATCCCCCATAATGAGGTTTGCACTTTTTCTTCCTACTCCCGGAAGTTTTAAGAGATCCTCGAAGTTATCCGGTACCTTTGAGCCGAATTCATCCCGCAGCATACGCATACATTTACTGATATCTCTTGCTTTGCTTTTTCCAAGTCCACATGGGCGTACAATCGCTTCAATATCTTCTGGCTCTGCTTCTGCAAGTTCGTTCACACCTGGGTATTTTGCAAACAGATCTTTGACAATAATGTTTACTCGCTCATCTGTACATTGTGCTGCAAGGCGCACGCTGACAAGAAGCTTCCACGCTTCATTGTAATCTAATGTACAGTCTGCTCCTGGATATTCTTTTTTTAAACGCTCTATTACAATCGCTGCTCGTTCTTTTTTTCGCATAGTATTCCTCCATTTTATCAATCGCAAATTATATCTCTCTTCTGAGTGTAAATTTATATCAGATGTGAGATGACTCCCGCCTCTGTAGGTTGCAAGCTACAAATCAATATCAGTGGGGGAGTCAATCCTCCATCTGATATAGCCTCCGGCAGGATTGCAGAGATGCGCAGAAGAAGTATGTCATGCATTGCATGACACGCATCTCGCAGCAAGAATGTCGGGGCATTCTTGAATTTTTAAAAGTAATTGTAACTATTAAGATTATATCTTGTCCTGTCTATTCTTGCAAGCTTTTTCAATATTAATAATCATTATTATTTTATAAATTTAATGTACTCTAGAGCGTGTTTGAAAAATGCTCTAGGAATCTTTCTTACAATGGAGATAAAAAAAGAGAACTCCATCATACGATATATCAAAGTAAGAAAAGGTATATCAAACATACCTTCTCCCAAATAATATTACGTCGTTGATAGATTTCTCTTTTTTATTTTTAATAACTGTAAGTGAGCAAATACAGAAAAATACACAAAAATAGGTACTTCTTGTTTGTAGTCTAAGCACATTCCGACTTTTCATATAGTTTTTATTTATCTGAAGCTGACGCTTCTTGTTTGTAGTCTAAACACATTCAGACCAGTCAAGTAAAGTATGTCTTTATAATGCGGACATAGTTGTGCAATATTTTAAATTCCCTCATTTATAGTTAATAATTAATAGTATTTAATTAGGATTCCAGAATCCGCATAAATTCTTCACCAGTAATCGTTTCTTTCTCATAGAGGAAGTTCGCCAGTTCATGAAGCTTATCTTTGTTTTCATTCAAGATATCTAATGCTTTCTTATGCTGGGCTTTTAC
>ENA-OQJL01001072-OQJL01001072.1-human-gut-metagenome-genome-assembly--contig:-NODE-1072-length-14162-cov-5.987788_pt1 | contig 14162 bp, 4 predicted proteins | sample MGYA00242604_ERZ504770 | MGnify/ENA primary metagenome ERZ504770 (study PRJEB26092, sample SAMD00036359) | human gut metagenome | host: Homo sapiens | study: EMG produced TPA metagenomics assembly of...
TCCGTGATGATCGCAAGACCTTTCGGCTTTCTTGCCTCGAAAAGCTCCTCGACACGAGGAAGACCCTGTGTGATATCGTCACCGGCAACTCCTCCTGTATGGAACGTACGCATTGTAAGCTGTGTTCCCGGCTCACCGATCGACTGGGCAGCCACAATACCAACTGCTTCTCCGACCTGAACCGCTTCTCCTGTCGCCATGTTTGCTCCGTAACATTTTGCACATACGCCGTTCTTACATTTACATGTAAGGATCGTACGGATCTTCACTTTCTTCAGTGACTCGCCGTTCTCATCCACGCCTTTTTTCATAACGCGTTCCGCGCGGCGCGGTGTGATCATGTGGTTTGCTTTTACGAGTACATTTCCGTCTTTATCTTTGATGTCCTCACAGGAATAGCGTCCTGTAATACGCTCCTGAAGGCTCTCAATCTCTTCATTTCCATCCATAAATGCAGATACATACATTCCCGGAATCTCTTTTCCTTCTTCTGCACAATCAGAATCATGGATAATCAATTCCTGAGATACGTCTACAAGACGTCTCGTCAGGTAACCTGAATCGGCTGTACGAAGAGCCGTATCTGACAGACCTTTACGAGCACCATGAGCAGACATGAAATATTCAAGTACGTCAAGACCTTCACGGAAGTTTGATTTGATAGGCAACTCGATCGTACGTCCTGTCGTATCTGCCATAAGTCCACGCATACCTGCAAGCTGCTTGATCTGCTTATCAGATCCACGGGCTCCAGAGTCAGCCATCATAAAGATGTTATTATATTTATCAAGACCTGTCAGCAGAGCCTCTGTCAGCTTATCATCGGTTGCTTTCCAAGTTTCGACAACTTCTTTATAACGCTCTTCTTCTGTTATAAGACCACGTTTGTAATTCTTTGTGATTTTATCTACGGTATTCTGTGCTTCCTCGATCATCTGAGGTTTCTGCGGCGGCACCGTCATATCTGAAATTGATACAGTCATAGCCGCTCTTGTAGAGAATTTGTATCCGATTGCCTTTACATTGTCAAGCACTTCCGCTGTTTGTGTTGCTCCGTGAGTATTGATTACTTTTTCAAGAATCTGTTTCAACTGTTTCTTTCCGACATGGAAATCAACCTCGAGAAGCAGCTCGTTTCCTTCTACCTCTCGATCTACGAATCCAAGATCCTGCGGAATAATCTCATTAAACAAAAGACGTCCGAGTGTCGCATCGATCGTTCCTGTCTTCTCAGTTCCGTCCGGCATCATTCTAGTTACACGAACTTTGATTCGCGAGTGGAGCGTAATATATCCGTTCTCATATGCAAGAATTGCTTCGCTCATGCTCTTAAAGAACATTCCTTCGCCCTTTACTCCCGGTCTTTCCTGCGTCAGATAATAAATACCGAGAACCATATCCTGTGAAGGAACCGCCACCGGTCCTCCGTCAGACGGTTTCAGCAGGTTGTTCGGTGAAAGAAGCAAGAAACGGCACTCTGCCTGAGCTTCCTGTGACAGCGGAACGTGTACCGCCATCTGGTCACCGTCGAAGTCGGCATTGTACGCTGTACAAACGAGCGGATGGAGCTTGATTGCCTTACCTTCTACAAGAATCGGCTCAAATGCCTGGATACCGAGTCTGTGAAGCGTGGGGGCGCGGTTAAGCATAACCGGATGTTCCTTGATCACTTCCTCAAGAACATCCCAAACTTCCGGCTGAAGTCTCTCTACCATTTTCTTTGCATTTTTTATATTATGTGCTGTTCCGTTTGCCACAAGTTCTTTCATAACAAACGGTTTAAACAGTTCGATTGCCATCTCTTTCGGAAGACCGCACTGATAAATCTTAAGTTCCGGTCCTACGACGATAACAGAACGTCCCGAATAGTCGACACGTTTTCCAAGCAGGTTCTGACGGAAACGTCCGGATTTACCTTTCAGCATATCTGAAAGTGATTTCAGTGCTCTGTTTCCCGGGCCTGTAACCGGACGTCCACGGCGTCCGTTGTCGATCAAAGCGTCTACCGCTTCTTGAAGCATACGTTTTTCATTTCTTACAATAATGTCCGGCGCTCCAAGCTCAAGCAGTCTTTTCAGACGATTGTTTCTGTTAATGATTCTTCTGTACAGATCATTCAAATCACTTGTCGCAAAACGGCCTCCGTCAAGCTGTACCATAGGACGAAGATCCGGCGGAATAACCGGAATTGCAGAAAGGATCATCCATTCCGGACGGTTGCCCGACTCACGGAACGCCTCAACAACTTCAAGGCGTTTCACGATTCTCGCTCTCTTTTGACCTGTCGCATTTTCCAACCCTGCCTGAAGTTCTGCATATTCTTTTTCAAGATCGATGCTTTCCAGAAGTTCTTTGATTGCCTCGGCTCCCATGCCTACGCGGAATGAGCCGCTGCCCCACTTCTCTTTCTGTTCCTGATACTCTGTCTCAGAGAGAATCTGTTTATACTGAAGATCCGTCTCTCCTTTGTCGAGAACAATGTATGAAGCAAAGTAAAGCACTCTTTCCAATGTTCTCGGAGAGATATCAAGGATCAATCCCATACGGCTCGGAATTCCCTTGAAATACCAGATATGAGACACCGGAGCGGCAAGGGCGATATGCCCCATACGCTCACGACGCACACTTGCCTTTGTAACCTCGACGCCGCATCGGTCACAAACAACACCTTTGTAACGGATCTTTTTATATTTTCCACAATGACACTCCCAGTCTTTGCTCGGTCCGAAGATTCTCTCACAGAACAGTCCGTCTTTTTCCGGTTTTAATGTTCTGTAGTTGATCGTCTCCGGCTTTGTAACCTCACCTCTTGACCATTCCATGATCTTTTCCGGTGAAGCCAGACCGATCTTGATCGCGTCAAATGTTAACGGTTGATATTGTTGTTCATTATTGTTTGGCATATATTTGGATCCTCCTCTTATTCTTCCTCATAATCGGAATACTCGTCAAACTCAATGTCCACCGGGGCATCATCATCCGGCTCTTCCTCAGGTTCAACATCCTCGAGTTCCTCGCCTACAAACTCCTTCTCACTAAATCCGTGATCACCGAAAGATTCATTCTCATCACGGTACTTTCTGTCTCCTTCGATAATGTGACGCAGATCTGTCTCGCCGTAATCTACGTTCTCCATAATCTCTACTTCTGTATTGTCATCACGCAGGACACGCACATCCAACGCAAGAGACTGAAGCTCTTTTAAAAGCACCTTAAATGACTCCGGAATACCCGGTTCCGGTATATTTTCTCCTTTGATGATCGCCTCGTAAGTCTTCACACGACCTACAACGTCGTCGGACTTCACTGTCAGGATCTCCTGCAGTGTATAAGATGCGCCGTACGCCTCCAGCGCCCAAACTTCCATCTCTCCGAAACGCTGTCCGCCGAACTGTGCTTTACCACCGAGCGGCTGCTGCGTAACGAGGGAGTAAGGACCTGTAGAACGCGCATGGATCTTATCATCTACAAGATGGTGAAGTTTCAGGTAGTGCATGTGTCCGATTGTTACCGGACTGTCGAAATACTCACCTGTACGTCCGTCTCTCAAACGCACTTTACCGTCTCTTGAGAGCGGAACGCCTTTCCAAAGGTTTCTGTGTTCTCTATTGTCAGACAGGTACTGCAATACTTCCGGAAGAAGCTCCTGTCCATGCTTTTTCTCAAACTCTTCCCACTCAAGATTGACATAATCATTTGCCAGATCAAGAGTATCCATAATGTCGATCTCGTTTGCTCCGTCAAAGACAGGCGTAGAAATGTTAAATCCAAGAGCTTTCGCCGCAAGACTCAAGTGGATCTCAAGCACCTGTCCGATATTCATACGAGACGGCACACCAAGCGGATTCAAAACAATATCCAGCGGGCGCCCGTTCGGAAGAAACGGCATATCCTCTACCGGAAGCACACGGGAAACGACACCCTTGTTACCGTGACGTCCGGCCATCTTATCTCCTACAGATATCTTTCTCTTCTGCGCGATGTAAATTCTGACCGCCTGATTTACCCCGGGTGAAAGCTCGTCGCCGTTTTCTCTTGTAAATACTTTCGCATCTACAACGATACCATACTCACCGTGCGGCACTTTCAAGGATGTATCTCTTACTTCACGGGCTTTCTCTCCGAAAATCGCACGGAGAAGTCTCTCCTCAGCCGTAAGCTCTGTCTCTCCTTTCGGAGTTACTTTTCCGACGAGAATATCTCCGGCGCGCACTTCCGCACCGATACGGATGATTCCTCTCTCATCAAGGTCTTTCAACGCATCATCGCCGACGCCCGGAATATCTCTCGTGATCTCTTCAGGTCCGAGTTTTGTATCTCTTGCCTCTGCCTCATATTCTTCGATATGAACAGAAGTATAAACATCATCCTGTACAAGTCTCTCACTCAGAAGAACAGCATCCTCGTAGTTATAACCTTCCCATGTCATAAAACCGATGAGCGGGTTCTTACCAAGAGCCATCTCTCCGCCTGATGTAGACGGTCCATCTGCAATAACCTGTCCTGCCGCAACAACGTCGCCTTTATTAACGATCGGACGCTGATTGTAACAGTTACTCTGGTTGCTTCGCTGGAATTTTGTCAGCTTATAAGATGTCTTCTTGCCGTCTTCTTCGCGGACAACGATCTCTTTTGACGTAGAGCTTTCTACTGTTCCCGCCCGTTCTGCGACAACACATACTCCCGAGTCAACGGCAGCTTTTACTTCCATACCCGTACCGACTACCGGAGCCTCTGTCATCATAAGCGGTACTGCCTGACGCTGCATGTTCGATCCCATAAGAGCACGGTTGGCATCGTCGTTTTCAAGGAACGGAATCAGAGCCGTAGCGACTGAGAATACCATCTTCGGAGAAACATCCATGTAATCGAACTTGCTTCTCTCGTATTCCTGTGTTTCCTCTCTGTAACGACCGGATACATTTTTATGAATAAAGTGGCCTTCTTCATCAAGCGGTGTATTCGCCTGTGCCACATGATAATTGTCTTCTTCGTCAGCTGTCATATAAACAACTTTTTCTGTAACGACCGGATTTTCCGGATCAGACTTATCAATCCAACGATATGGCGCTTCAACAAATCCATACTGATTAATTCGCGCATATGTTGCCAAAGAGTTGATCAGACCGATGTTCGGACCTTCAGGCGTCTCGATCGGACACATTCTTCCATAGTGTGAATAATGTACGTCTCGAACCTCGAATCCGGCGCGATCTCTGGAAAGACCTCCCGGTCCAAGTGCGGAAAGACGTCTCTTATGTGTCAACTCTCCAAGCGGGTTGTTCTGATCCATAAACTGAGACAACTGAGAAGAACCGAAGAACTCTTTCACCGCTGCCGTCACCGGTTTGATATTGATCAGTGACTGCGGGGAAATTCCTTCCTGATCCTGTGTCGTCATACGCTCACGGACAACTCTTTCTAATCTTGAAAGACCGATTCTGTACTGATTCTGGAGCAATTCTCCTACTGCGCGGATACGGCGGTTACCCAAATGGTCAATGTCATCATCCGTTCCCATGCCATATTCAAGATGCATATTATAGTTGATGGACGCGAGGATGTCCTCTTTTGTAATATGCTTCGGGATCAAATCGTGAATGTCACGTTTGATCAACGCTTTCATCTCTTCGATGTCTCCTGCGGACTCTTCGATAATTCCCGCCAAAACCGGATAATATACCTGCTCCGTAACACCTACTTCTTCAGGATCGATATCTGTAACAGCCTGAAAATCTACCATCATATTAGAAAGGATCTTGATGTTTCTCTCTTCATCTTCACCTTCTACCCACAGATAAGGAACGGCATTGTTCTGGATCTTATCTGCAAGTTCACGAGTAATCTTCGTACCTTTTTCAGCAACTATCTCTCCCGTAAGCTGACTCACCGCATCCTCTGCAAGTATGCAGCCTGCAATACGGTTTTTCAGCATCAGTTTCTTATTGAATTTATAACGTCCAACCTTTGCGAGATCATATCTTCTCGGATCAAAGAACATGCTGTTGATCAGACTTTCCGCGCTGTCTACTGCAAGCGGCTCGCCCGGGCGGATCTTCTTGTACAGTTCCAAAAGACCTTCCTGATAACTCTCCGCAGTGTCCTTTGTAAAGCTTGCAAGGATCTTCGGCTCTTCACCGAAAAGATCAACAATCTCTGCATTCGTTCCGATACCAAGTGCACGGATCAGCACTGTGATCGGAACTTTTCTTGTACGATCGACGCGCACATAAAAAACGTCGTTGGAGTCTGTCTCATATTCAAGCCATGCGCCTCGGTTTGGGATCACTGTAGATGAGTACAGTTTCTTTCCGAGTTTATCATGAGCAATGCCATAATAAATTCCCGGAGAACGCACGAGCTGACTGACGATAACACGCTCTGCACCGTTGATAACAAATGTACCCGTCTTTGTCATCAGCGGAAGATCTCCCATAAAAATCTCATGCTCGTTAATCTCATCAGTCTCTTTATTGTGGAGACGGACTCTCACTTTTAAGGGAGCAGCATAAGTCGCATCGCGCTCTTTACACTCATCGATCGTATATTTCACATCGTCCTCGCAAAGTGTGAAATCTACGAATTCCAGACTTAAGTGTCCGCTGTAATCAGCGATCGGGGAAATATCGTCGAACACCTCTTTGAGTCCTTCGTCAAGAAACCATTGATAGGAATCTTTTTGAACTTCAATGAGGTTAGGCATCTCCAATACTTCTTTCTGCCGTGAGTAACTCATGCGGAAACTTTTTCCGGTTTTAATGGGACGGATTCTGTTTTTCTCCATTGACGTTTCACTCCTCTATCATTTTTTCAATCATTCCTCTTTCGTTGTCCGCATCTCCTTTGTCGGACAACATCGAATGACCTGAATCTTTACAAACGGGACTTCTCTTGCATCTCAATTATTCCCGTTATCGTGGCAGTCGCCAAAACACCGTATAAACAGAGATTTTGGCACGTTGCTTCGCGTAAATGAAAAGAGCCTTGTAATAGTAATAACGCTTCTAATACGGCATACCTTTCCATAATAGTGCATTTTTAACTATAACACAAAGCTCTTTTCGTTGTCAATAACATTTCCCATTTTTTTCTTGACATTTTTCTTCATATATGATATTATGCGTCACTTTTCGACAAACGGCGATGTTTAACGTAAACGCACAACAAAGACAAAAGAACCGCAGAAGCATTTTATCTTCTGCGGTTGATTTTCTTAAGACCGTCTTACTTAAAGACGTTCATAAAGTTATCGGAAACTCCGATTATTTCATGCTAACTTCTGCACCTTCTGCCTCAAGTTTAGCTTTGATCTCCTCAGCCTCTGCTTTGGAAACACCCTCTTTGAGTGTCTTCGGAGCGTTGTCAACAAGCTCTTTTGCTTCTTTCAGTCCAAGACCTGTGATCTCGCGAACTGCTTTGATAACTTTAACTTTGGAAGCTCCTGCAGATACGAGTTCTACGTCAAACTCATCTTTTTCTTCTGCTGCTGCGCCACCGTCTGCTGCTGCTGCAACTACAACGCCTGCTGCTGCAGATACACCAAACTCTTCTTCACATGCTTTTACTAATTCATTTAACTCTAATACTGATAACTCTTTGATCGCTTCGATCATTTCAGCTGTTGTCATTTTAGCCATTTTTGATATCCTCCATTTTTAAATTTACTCTGCCGGACTCTTCTTCTGATCTCCGGTTCAGATTTTGTTCCTTTTTACATTGCGCCGCATATCCGGCACATCTGTATTTTACTCCTCTGCTGCCGCTTCTTCGGCCGGAGCCTCTGTTGCTGCCTCGCCGTCTTTCTCAGCGATCTGTTTAATAACACGAGCAAAGTTTGTAATCGGTGACTGCAAGCTTCCGAGCAATTTGGAGAGAAGTACCTCTCTTGACGGAATCTTAGCCAGTTCATTCAATCCGGCTACATCATATACAGTTCCTTCAATTACACCGGCTTTCATCTCAAGTTTGTCTGCTGTCTTAGCAAACTCTGCAAGAATTCTGGCCGGAGCTGTCGCATCTTCCTTAGATACGCAAAGTGCGCTCGGTCCTTCTAAATACTCATCCAGACCCGCGAACTCTGTTCCTTCAAATGCTCTCTTCATCATTGTGTTCTTACATACTTTGTAAGTAACGCCGGCTTCTCTGAGCTTTTTACGAAGCTCTGTATCCTGTGCTACTGTAAGTCCACGGTAGTCAACGATAACTACAGACTGAGCATCTTTGATGTCTTCTGCGATAGCTGCTACGATCGGTTGTTTTAATTCAACTTTTGCCACGTCCAGGTGCACCTCCTTATAGATTTTAAATGACTGCGTCCTGAGACCTTCAATCATCGGAAGCGCCGAAAGGCATATCCCGGGATTGCAGGCGATTACCAACATCCCGGGCAACCCCGAACTTTGGCTCGTCGCCTATACAAAAAACCTCTGCGACAGAAGACACAGAGGTTTACAAATGTTCTTTTTAAAAAGAATTCGTATCTTCCTCGGCAGGCGTTCTCAACCTTATGCCTAACGGCACCTGCTGTCTTCGGCAGTCAATTACTTTTATAAAATATCACTACTCATCCAAATTGTCAAGCACTTTTTTCACATATTGTTCCGCTTCACCTTCCGATAAAGAAAACTCTTCCTCATTATATTCCGTCAAAATCATATCGATTACCTCCGACCGATTTTTACGAAGTATTTCAGACAAAATTCCCTGACGGATGCAAGTGTCTACCGCCCGCTCTACCGCCTCTTCAAACGGAAGTTCTCCTGACATCTGCTGACGGATCATTGCGACAAACCGGGAATATTCCCGCAGTGTCACACACTTTTCCATAAGTTCTCTGTTGTGACCAAAATTAATATTCAGCACAACCGCTTTACATTCAAGCGCCGGCGGCACTTCTTTTCCCGTCTTAACAAACAAGTCGCTTAGTTTCAGTTCCTGTCGTTCCGGCTCTTGTTTCGTTCCGTTATAAAAAACAATATACTGCGGGAACGGGATATGTAAAGGAACGTTCATATAGAGCTTTTGTTTCACATCTTCGATCCGTTCCCGATAAAGCGACGCAAAGTAAAACAATCCTCTCAGCGGCAGATTTGGACTATATGAACTTTGATGTTCATATAAATTCATCACATCACCGATAATAAAGGACAAGTCATTCTTCATTCCCATGTACACAACATCTTCAATCGTTGTGATCGTCAGTTCATCGGGATTCGTATACGCGCTGTCATTAACCACGTTATACAGCTCCGGAAGTTCCTTTTTATCTCGAAAAATAATACGGAAAACCCTGTCTTTATACTTCCTGTGTATTCTTTTATTTTTCAACCGATTTCCTCCTTCATTGTAGCAAACATAATTATATGAAGCAATCAAAAATACGCGCTTTCCTCAGCGCCTTTATCCCTTTTTCTTTTCTCATGTTTTTTTACAAATTTGATTTTCACTGCAGCGACTGCCGCAAGATTATTAGAATTCAACGAAATAAAACCGGTTCTTTTTCTTCCCACATTCTCAGAAAACTGAATTTGTGATAAAAGAATAACACATCTTCTATTTTTGCACAAATATTTTATCTTTTTTCAATGACAGAATTCCTGTCATTAATTCACCATTACAAAATCTGTATCTGGGAGATGTCTGTATCTTATTTCGATTGTACGAACTACTATTTCGATATCGGAAGATCTGATATGGGATTACTCATACACAAAAGGCGATGCTTTACACGCACCGCCTTTTGTATTTCATACAGCATCTTACGAATCAGATGTTTTTTATTTCACTCTTTTTCTTCTAAAGAATGTTACTACAGCGATTCCACCTGCTGCCAGAAGAACTGTCAGATATCCTGCGATATTTGCGCTGTCTCCTGTGACAACCGCTGTGCTGCCAACGTTTCCGCCGTTTCCGCCCGGTGTCGGATTCGGCTGCGTCTTAGGAACAAGACCTTTATAAGCTGCTTCCAGAGCCGCTTTCGCCGCATTCACATCATCTTGTGTCGCATTCGGATTTGCAAGGATCTTTTCTGCTTCTGCACGGGCTTTATCAAATGCCGCCCAGCTTTCTGCTGTGTACCCGTCCGATTTAATGTCTTTATACGCTTCATAAAGATTCTTCAGTCCGCTTACATCTGCAGCGCCCGGGTCTGGATCCGGTGTCGGGTCTGGATCCGGCTTCGTTTCCTCTTTCTTGAGTGATTTAAACGCTTTTTCAAGATTCTCCGCCGCTTTATCCACTTTTTCCTGTGTTGCTTTTTCATTTGCAAGAACCGTTTCCGCCTCTGTACGTGCTTCAGCAAATGCCGTCCAACTTTCTGCTGTATACCCGTCTGCTTTGATACCTTTATATTTATTATAAAGCTCCTGCAGTTTGCTCTTATCCACTTTGCCCGGTTCTGGATCTGAAGTTACCTTGTCCTCTAAAATGAGAGATGTCATTGCTTTTGATAATTCTCTCTTCATGATTTCCACATCATTCGCATCTGCATTTTCCGCAGACGCCAATTCTTCTGCCTCTGCAATCTTGTTCTGAAGCGCATCCCATGATTCTTTTGTAAATCCTTCATTCTTGATTGCTTTTGCCTCGGTGATCACAGCAGTCAAACCTTCAATATCTGCCGGAACGTCGGCCTGATGCAGTTTTAATTCTGCCGCAGCGCCATTGTTATTTGCCGCCTCCAGATAAACCAGACGCACATGTTTCGTAGTAACTTTGTTAAAATCAATTACTTTTGTATCCGCATTATTTTTCAATGTGCCTTCTGCATGCTTCGTATAATTTGTTCCGTCATTGCTAATCTGAATCTCATACTTAGTCACATTTCCGTTTGTTCCTGTCTGACGCGGCACATAAGTAAGTCCGTCAACCGCCATTGGTTCTTCCATTTCAAGATCGATCCAATGGGGCATAGTTGTGATATCCCACTTTGAATGCCAGATTGTGTTTGTGTCTCCATCCAGCGCTTTATCCGGCGCAGATCCGTTATCCTGATGCGAGGATGCTGTCGCCGTAAGTTTTGCATTATCTACATAGTTGACATTTCTTTCTTCAACCAGTGTCAGACCTGCCAGAGCATCTGCCAGCATTTTCTCATAACCGTCTACCGTACTCTGCATTTCTTCCGGCAGTCCGGTACGAATCTGCGAAAGCACGTACTCAAGCCATGCCGCCGATTCTTCTGTAAACGGAGAAAGATCCGACGGGATTGTCTTCTTGAGCGTTTCAATTCTGCTGTAGTCCGCTTCTTTGTAATCGCTGTCGTCTAAAACTGCTTTTATCTCTGCCGCCAAGTCATTGATTGCCGACGCGTCAGGATTATAAGCTGCAAATATCGCCTCTGCCTCTTTTACAAGCTGGGCAAGTTGTGCATTTTCCGTTTTTCCGATTACCTGATTTGCAGTAAGCACTGCGTAATCAAGCGGCATTGTAGACGCAAAATCAGCATTCGTTCCAAGGCGGACGTCGTCCACGTAACCTGTGAACGCATTCTTAGTACTTCCGATTCTTTCGATCGGGAACATCGTTGTCGCAAGCAGCGGTCTTCCCTCTACCCGTTCATCGTCTCCAAGTACGTCTCTTAACTCTCCGTTGACATAGAGATATGTCTTATTCTGCTCATTTTTAAATTCCAGTTCTACCCATTCATTGACAGGCAGTTTATAGTTAAAGGAATAATCATGATTTTCTCTTGTGAAACCAACCTTTCCGGTTTCTTTTTGAACTGCTTTGATCGTTCCGTAGCTGCTTTCAAAGAGAATCTGTTCTTCGTCGCCGTCTGTTGTCCTCTTTACTTTTACGCGCAAATCATTTCCAAGTCCTGCCGTCGCAAGATCTGTACTTACATAGCTTTCTTTGCCTTCGAGCTTCAGCGCGTTTCTTCCGTCTACGCTTTCGATAGCGGCATTCTTTCCTTCTTTAAGATCCTGTCCGCTGCCGGAAGCATCTTTCATATTATCCATCGGATAATGAACTGCCGCGCCTTCTTCGTTTTTCTCTGTCTCGTATGTAAAGTTTGTCCGCGGAGCTGTTCCAAGCGCCGCATAATCTTCTTTTGCCGCGCTTAAGTCTTTATTTCCTTTTCCCCACAGCTTTGCGCCAAACAATGCGATCTCATTGTCGATACGATCATATACGTCATATTCGCTGACACCGTTTTCCAGATAGTCTGTCATGTCGTTCCATACCGCAATAGCGCCGCCGATCATCTGTTTATCTCCTGCCGGAATTGTCACTCCGCCGATAGAGTTGATTGCCAGATTATATAATGTATCTTCATTCAGATAATCATAGTAATAGCCGGCATTCGGAACAATGTAGTAATTTCCGTCGTTGCAGTTGATCAAATCGTAACCCTGCTCGTACATCTTGTCCATATTTGCCCAGCCAAAGTTCCACAGGTTCATCTGCACGCCTTCGCTGCGCACCGAAGTTTCTCCCTTGATCGTGGAAAGACTTCCCCAGATACGCGGCGTACGTCCGCTGTCCTGCACATACTTAAGCATGTCGTCCGCAAACTTTCTGTATGCTTCCGGCGCCGCCGTATATTCATCCGCGCCGACATGTACGACCGTATCTTTATCGAATACCGGATCGGACAGATCTTTTCCCATATATTCATTGAAAATACTCTGTACGAATTCCAGACTTTCATCATATTTTTCTTTCAGCGCAAGATGATCGTTGTCTCTTCCGTATGTACCGTGACGCAGATCCGGTCTTACCTTTGTCAAAGCAAGAGAATGTGCCGGCGTATCGATCTCCGGTACAATATCCACTCCGTATACCCTTGATTCCTGAATCAGGTTTCGGAACTCGTCTTTTGTATAGAATACGTCTTTACTCGTCAGATCCGCCTTATACAGACCGTCTTTTCCGCCTTCTTTAATATCAGATTCCAGACGGAATGCAGAATATGCCTGCATCGGATCTTCTCCGATCTGGGAATAGTGCTCCAGCGGGATCAGGTTATCGTTCAGATGGATCTGGAAGTCGTTCATCTTATACCATGACATCTGTTTTACCGTATCTTCCAGCCAGTCCATTGTAAACGTCTTACGTCCGACATCCAAAATGAATCCGCGCACTTTATAAAGCGGGTAGTCTCTTGCAACACCCTGCGGAATATTTCCGTTCGCTTTCAGGCTCTGTAAAATCGTTCTTGTTGCCCAGAATGCTCCTGTTGTTGTCTCCGCTTCTACCGCAGTCTTTTCATCTACCGTCATAAGGTAGCCTTCCTCCTGCAGTCCCTTTCCTTCTTTTGTCAGCGCAAAGAAAAAGTCGCCTGCATTCGCCGAATCTGCAGTTACTACAGGGAGCGTCTGTCCCATAATTGCCTCATAATCTTTTGCAAATGCATCTGCCATTTCCTGAAGTTCTGCATCTTTAATGACAATACGGCTTCCCGCATTCGGAGCAAACGTTCCGGCATTTCCCTTCCATTCTCTGATTTCCGGCAAAACGTCCGGCGCTGCGTTATCTCCTTCTTTCGTTTCATATTCTCCCGGAACTGTTACCGGAATTTCCTTGAAACGATAAGAGCCGTTTTCTTTATTCTCGATTTTAAAGGAAACTTTCACTGTCGTATCTACAACCGGCTGATAAAGATTCAAATCCGCATCTACAACCTGTTCATAATCCGTTCCGTTATATGTTACCTTTTCCGTTTTTGTTTCTTCCGGAATATGGACTGTCAGCTTCTTATCACCCTTTTTCGGAGTATCAACCGAGATTCCTTCCTCGATATCTACCTTAGGCTCGCCGCCGTATACTTCCATTTCATAAATCGAGATCGAATTCCAGCTTGCCCCTTCATTATCAGGATCATTCTTTGTAAATGAATTGATGTACAAGCGCACATATCTTGCTTTCTCAACTTTATCCAACACGATTGCATCTTTCAATGCCTTCGGACGATCCTGTACGTGCTTCACATCTTTCCAATCGGATTCCGCCGGCGCTTCTGCCGTGTTTGCGATCTGGATCTTATAGTCCGTCGCTTTTCTTGTTTCCCAGAAAATACAGACTGTTTTTACATCCATTTCTTTTCCGAGATCGACATAAATCCAGTGCGGGGCGTCCGCTACCGCGCTACTCCATCTTGAGCTTCGATCTTTTGTGTTGCCGTCAAACGCTTTCGCCGCGATCAAACTATTATCTTCTGT
>ENA-OQJL01001113-OQJL01001113.1-human-gut-metagenome-genome-assembly--contig:-NODE-1113-length-13705-cov-4.045715_pt1 | contig 13705 bp, 8 predicted proteins | sample MGYA00242604_ERZ504770 | MGnify/ENA primary metagenome ERZ504770 (study PRJEB26092, sample SAMD00036359) | human gut metagenome | host: Homo sapiens | study: EMG produced TPA metagenomics assembly of...
TTTGGCTTATAATTTGTGATATTTGATGTATTCATTATAGCACTCTCCTTTGAGTATATTTAAACACTTTTAATCACATTTATCAATTATTTTAGGTTCTTAACATTCCCTCCTGCTTTGCATTTTTAATTCTTCTGCCTCTTAGTATAACAAATTCTCTTTTCGCATACAAGCTAAGCCTTTCTATATCTTTCTTTCATTATTTTGTAATATAGAATCCAGAACTCTTTCGCTGTGTGATATTTCCACATTTATCGATAAATCTTGCATAGATACTCACTTTTTTATTCTTCTTTTTATAGGTTATCTTATTCGCCGTTCTCCATCGATATTTGGATGCTTTTTTGCCTTTTGGCACGATCTTATATTGTGTCTTTGATTTCCCGCTGATTCCATAGGATGCTGAAAATACAAATTTGGCTGACTTTTTGATTTTTTTATTGTAAGACGTTTTTGTTGACGTTTTCAACGTCTTGATCCCTGATCTGTTAACCTTGATCTTTGTCTTTGTTGGTGCTTTTTTATCTACTGCAATTCCTGGAAGCTGCATCTCATCTATCCCTGCATCTGTGACAAACCTCACATAGACTCTGCCTATCATACCATCTTTAATCGTTAATGTTGTACCGTTTTTGTATGGCACGCTTCCTTTGGAAGTTCCTTTTTTCACAAACTTGTACTGAATCTGTTTTAGATTTGTGAAGCTTTTTGCCTGTGCTGAAATCCTGATCTTGATGTTTTTTCTCTCATAATGCTGATATGCTGCAGAGGCTTCCGAACGAAGTGGTGTCATTTTCTTCTTTGTATTTGCCTGCACTGTAACTTTCTGCATCAATGGGGTACGCTTCTGTTTCACTACATAGCCCGCATGACTTGGTACATTGCCGCCTTTTTGTGCTGACACACTTAGATTCTTACTATCAGACGATACTACGATCGTTCCTTTATCTGATGTCTGATAAACATCCATTCCTGACAGATCACGAAGTACATTGCTCTCTGGTGTCTGGTTTACATTTTTATATCCATTACTGATGATCGCAATACTTGCACCTGTTCGATCGATCAGATACTTATGATCCGAATCGTATACATAACGACCTTTCGGTTTATCCTGCAAACGAACATCTTGATATCCATGATGTGGCTGCTTTAATACCTGTGCACTTAAATCGTAACCTCTGACTGCAATCTTTTTGATCGTTTCCTGCTGTGCATCGCCTGTCATTAAAAATGAATTACTGCCATAAACGATCCTCGTCACTATTGAATATTTATTTACCTGTCTTGTATTTAAATTGGGGGCATCCTGTGCTCTTCCATACCTATAGGTATTGTCTAACGGACCATAAAAAGTCATTACCGCTTCCCCTAATTTTATGGATGTTCCGGCCTGTGGCACAACATATTGGATATGCAATGATGCGTCTTTGTATGAATTCCTCTTCTCTAGTTTCTTCTTGAATGTCTGATACGTCTGTGTATCAAATGCTGTCCATCTAGCTGTTTCTTCTGTTTGCTTTTCTTTATCTTCGCTGCTTTCCAGATATTCAAACTCTAATGGATTTCCATAAATCGTATCGATCGTAATATTCTTATCTTCTAGTATCTTTTTCATTCCACCGATATGATCTCCATGTGGATGAGTAAGAACAACAAATTCCAGATGCTTTACTCCATGATCCAGCAAATACTGGTGCACACGGTCTGATACATCAATCGTATCGTGATCTGTTGTCTCGTAAGAATAAGCCCCAGAATCAACCAGAGCATACTTCGCGTTTTCTCCTTCTCCATATTGAAGCAAAGCTCCATCAGCGGCCCCCACATCGATAAAATGAACCTTAAATGTCTGTGCTGCATTAACTTTGATCGTTTGACCTCCCGATACGTGCAAAACAGTGATGCCTGTAAGCATCACTGTCAGCAGTATCGCTATGATCTTCTTTGTAAAATATTTCATACTTCCATCCTAGCGTTTTCTTTGTTATTTCTTAGTTACGTAAAATCCGTTTGTCTTCTTTGTTGTGATATTTCCAGATTTATCAATATATCTTACATATAAACGAACTTTTTTATTTCTTGTCTTATAGGTTACACTATTTCCTGTTTTCCATTTGTACTTGGAAGATTTTTTCCCTCTTGGTACAAACTTATACTGTGTCATGGATTTTCCACTGGTTCCATAATTTGCACTAAATGTAAATTTGACAGACTTCTTGATTCGTTTACTGTAAGTATTCTTTGCAGATGTTGACAGTGTTTTGATCCCTGACTTATTCGCTTTGATCTTCACACTGGTTGGTGCTTTCGTATCAACTGTAAATCCAGGAAGTTTGATCTCTGTTGATCCTAATGGTGTATTATATCTTACATAAAATCTTCCACAATTTCCATTTTTGACTGTATAGGAACTTCCTGTCTTATATGCTATGGTTTTATTATTCACACCTTTTGGCACAAACTTATATTCAATGCTTGTCAACTTTGTAAATCCTTGAGCTGCTCCTGAAAATCTTACAGTAATATTCTTCTTTTCATAACGATCATAAGTATTCGCAGCATCCACACTCGTTGCTGTCAATGGCTTTGTTGTGTTTGCTGTGATATTCATGGATTTCATCACTGGAGATGATGTTTCATCATCACTTTCTTTTCCTTTGACACTTGGCTGGTTATTTCCTTTCTCTGTCTGGATAGATAACTGTGAGCCATCGGATGTTACAATGATCGTTCCACGGTCTCCTGTCTCATAGACGTCTAGTTTTGATAAATCTCTTAAGACTTTTGTATATGGAACACCACCTGTATTCATATATCCATTACTAATGATCGCAATACTAGCCTGTGATGCATCGATCACTGTTTTATGATCAGAATACTGGTAGCCATTGGCTAATTCTTCTTCTGTGACATCCTGAAATCCATGATGTGGCTCCTTGAGCACCTGTGCTGTCAGATCATATCCCTTCGCGATGATCTTCTCGATCGTTTCTTTCTGGGCATCTCCAGTCATTAAGAAAGAGTTGCTTCCGTAAACGATCTTTGTGACGATAGAATATTTATTTTCCTGTCTTGTATTCAAATCAACTTTACGTCCATACTGGTAGTCATTCTCCAATGGTCCGTAGAATATCATCTTTGCTTCTCCTAAGTTGATCGTTTCGCCAGCTGTTGGTACTACATAATCTACTTTTAGATTTTCTTTCTCTGTTTTGTCTTCTGCTTCTTCGGCAAGTTTATTTCTTGCTTCTAAAGCTGCTTTAAAGTTCTTGTATATTTTGGTATCAAATTCTGTCCAATTTGTTTCATCTGAAGACTGCTTGCTCTTATCCTCGCTGCTTTTCAAGTACTGAATATTCAGATCATTCCCATAAATCTTATCGATCTTGATCGTTGTATCAGAAAGAATCTTCTCCATACCTCCAATATGATCCTGATGAGGATGTGTCAGAAGTATAAATTCCAGATGTTTTACTCCCATCTTATTTAAATATTCATAGACTGGTGTCTTTGTGGTATCAATCGTCGTATCCTTTGTATTATGATACTGGTTTGCTCCTGTATCGATCAATGCATACTTTGCTTCTGTTCCTTCTCCATACTGTAATAATGCAGCATCTGCACATCCGACATCAATAAAATGAATCTTAAATGTCTGTGCTGCTTTTGCCGTATGCATTCCATGCCCAGTTACAACTGTTGTGCAGACCAATATCCATGCCAGAAAGCACACTGCAAGTTTCCTTATAATGTTCCTCATTTGTTACTCCCTTTCTTTGTTTTTCATCTTTATTCTTGATATTTCTTTTTTACATTCGAATTTTAACACATTCTTAATATTTTTGCAATTTTTTTGAAATATTTTATCAACTCTTTTTTACATGAACAAAGGAAGAGTTCCTTCTTTGGAAACTCTTCCTCTTAACTTATCATATTCAATACTATATTTCAAGACTCTATATAAGACTATCTGATCTTATCTAAGTGCCAGATATCATCTACATATTCCTGAATTGTACGGTCAGATGAGAACTTGCCACATCCTGCTGTGTTGGTCATCGCCATCTTAGCCCATCCTTTTGTATCTCTATATGCTTCTTCTACTTTCTTCTGAGCTTCTGCATATGAACGGAAGTCTTTTAAGATGAAGTACATATCTGCCTGGCTTCCTGTATCACCAAATAACAGACTCTGGTACAGATCTTTGTAAAGTTCTGGATCACCATTTGCATATGTTCCATCTACCAACTGATCTAAGACTTCATGGATGTCTTTATCATTCTGGTAAATCTCATATGGATGATATCCACCGTTATTCTCATAATTGATAACTTCTTCTGAGCTCATACCGAAGATAAATGCATTCTCAGCTCCAACTTCATCAACGATCTCTACATTCGCTCCATCCATTGTTCCAAGTGTTGGTGCACCATTTAACATGAACTTCATGTTACCTGTTCCTGATGCTTCTTTGGATGCTGTTGAAATCTGTTCGCTGACATCTGCTGCCGCAAAGATCCATTCTGCATTGGATACACGATAATCTTCAATAAATACAACTTTTAACTTACCTTTGATGGATGCATCATTATTTACTTTATCAGCTACAGAGTTGATCAGTTTGATCGTCTGTTTTGCACGAAGGTATCCAGCTGCTGCCTTGGCACCAAAAATAAATGTTCTTGGGTAGAACTTCATATTTGGATTCTTCTTTAACTGATTATACAGATACATCACATGTAAAATATTCATCAGCTGACGTTTGTATTCATGAAGTCGTTTTACCTGTACATCAAAGATGGATGTTGGATCAACTTCTACGCCATTGTGTTCTAAGATATATTTTGCAAGACGTTTTTTATTCTGCAGTTTGATATCCATAAATTCTTTCTGAGCTTTTGGATCATCCACATATTTCTTCAGTCCTGACATTAAAGAAAGGTCTGTTGCCCATGTGTCTGTTCCAAGTTTCTTTGTTACCCAGTCTGCAAGTAATGGGTTTCCATGCATTAAGAAACGTCTCTGTGTGATTCCATTTGTCTTGTTGTTGAATTTCTCTGGCATCATCTGATAGAAATCTTTTAATTCCTGATTCTTTAAGATTTCTGTATGAAGTTTTGCAACACCATTGACAGAATATCCTGCTGCGATCGCCATATGTGCCATACGTACCTGTCCGTCCCAAAGGATCGCCATCTTCTTGACTTTCTCTTCGTTTCCTGGATACATCTCACGGATCTTGTTTACGAAACGACGGTCGATCTCTTCTACGATCTGGTATACTCTAGGAAGTAATTTAGAGAATAAGTCGATTGGCCATTTCTCTAACGCTTCTGCCATGATTGTATGGTTTGTGTATGCACAAGTCTTTGTTGTAACTTCCCATGCTTCATCCCATCCAAGACCTTCTTCATCCATTAAGATCCTCATCAGTTCTGCAACAGATACTGTTGGATGAGTATCGTTCATCTGGATCGTCATCTTCTCATAAAGTTTTGTAATGTCATCGTGGTTTTTCTTATATTTGGCTACTGCTGCCTGTAAACTTGCAGATACGAAGAAATACTGCTGTTTTAAACGAAGTTCTTTTCCTTCGTAGTGATTATCATTTGGATATAATACTTCTACGATGTTCTTTGCAAGGTTCTTCTGTTCTACTGCTTTGTCATATTCACCTTTATCAAAAGAATCCAGCTGGAAGTCAGTGATCGCTTCTGCATCCCAGATCCTTAGTGTATTAACGATATGATTTCCATATCCTACGATCGGATAGTCAAATGGGACTGCCATAACTGACTGATAGTTCTCCTGAATAAAGTTGGTTCTTCCAGTTGCTTCATCATATTCTGTACGGATATTTCCACCGAAACGTACTTCTTTGGCATATTCTGGACGTTTTAATTCAAATGGATTTCCATTCTTTAACCATTCATCTGGTACTTCTATCTGATATCCGTCTTTGATCTTCTGTTTGAACATTCCGTATTGATAGCGGATTCCGCATCCATATGCTGCATATCCAAGTGTTGCCAATGAATCAAGGAAACATGCTGCTAATCTTCCAAGACCACCATTACCAAGTGCTGGGTCTGGTTCCTGGTCTTCAACGGCATTCAGATCTACGCCTAATTCATCAAGTGCTTCTTTCACCTCTCCATACATACTCATATTAATAAGGTTATTTCCAAGTGCTCTTCCCATCAGGAATTCCATGGACATATAATATAAAATCTTTGGGTCTTTCTCTTCGTAGGTCTTCTGAGTATCCATCCAGTCCTCAATGATCCATTCTTTCAGAGCATAAGCCACAGCCTGATAAATCTGCTGCTGGGATGCATTATCAAGCTCAACTCTGAACTGAGTCTTTAAATTATTGAGTACTTCCTGTTTAAACAGTTTCTTATCAAATCTTTCTGTTTTCATGATTGTCTCTTCCCCTTTCGTATTCCCAGTGTGTTATTAATTTTATCATATAAATTGGAAATATGATACAAAAATTACAAATAGCATTTGTATTTTTTTTCGTAAGTTCTTCTATTTATACAAGCTAGCTGCCACACATAATTTTCCATATCCAATTTCATTGTTTGGATAGTCCCTAAATCCATTCATTTTCCTTGCACCTTTATGGAAATAGGCTTTTATCCGCTCTCCATACAAATAAGGATCATTTTTTCTTATGATCCCCCATTCCATCAAAAGAGCTGCCGATCCTGTGACAAATGGAGTTGCCATCGAAGTCCCAGACAAGCTGTTTTCACCGCCTCCCGGTGCTGCTGCCAAAATTCCAACTCCTGGTGCCACAAGATCTGGTTTCTTTACACCATATCTTTGATCACCTCGCCCCGAAAAATCTGCATAGGACTGATATCTGACATCATACGCACCTGCTGAGATCACATTTTCTGCAGTTGATGGGATTGTTAAAGTAAACTCTTTATCTGGCTCTAAAAATCTAGTTTCCTGATTATTTCCTGAGGATACCGGAAGCCACATCTGATATTCCCCATTTCTGATATTTCGTGGAATCAATGTAAGAGCCCATTGTCCACTCTCTATATGTTCCCCCTCTTGCACAATAAAACTAAGGAATATTTCCTGTCTTACATTGTACGGTGTTGGGTAACCATTGTATACAAAGACAATCGTATTTCCATATGAATATTGTGACTTTCCCTGTTGATCTGTGATCTCATAAGATATTCCCGATGGAGATACCAGCTGTATTCTTAACTCATCCACAAAATCTTTCCATATCTGAAGATTTAGATTCTGTTCAAATGGTGCAATATCCAATAAGATTTTTTGTTCTTCCTTGATCAGCTTTCCTTGTTTATGCTTTCCACTATTCCCCTCATTTCCTGTTCCAATGCAGATCGTACATTTCCATTGCTGTGCGATCTGTGATATAAATCTTTCTAACAAGGAATTTCCTCTATGGTCTCCATAATTATGTCCATAACTGATATTGACCGCAACCGGCCGTCCTGCCTGTGATGCTTCATTGATCACATATTGTAATGCTGTCATCAATTGTGTCGTCCTTGGAAAACCTTTTTCTCTCGTATCTCCCAATTTTACAACGATCAGTTCTGCCTCTGGTGCAACCCCGTTTGTCCCGGCACAGATTGAGGCTACATGTGTTCCATGCCCAGATCGATCCCTGCTTCGAAAATCGTATCTTCCACTTTCTGAGTGCAATACTTTATTGATTTCTTCTTTTGTATAGAGATTTCCGTTAAGAAATGGTTTAGGCGGACTTCCTTTGACCGTTTGATCCCATAGTGCATAAATCTTAGTATCTCCATTTTCATCTATAAAATCTGGGTGAAAAATATCAATCCCTGTATCGATCACAGCGACAAAAACACCTCTTCCAGTCAATGAAAGAGGTGGATTCTTGACCGACAACATACAAGATGCGGCTATCGATGGCTGTCGGCTTAATAATAGATTTTTCGGTTTTTCTATATAAATAACTTGTTCATTTGCCCCAAATGCTTCCAACTCGTCTTCTTTTATATAGGCAATCGCATAACCCATACTCAACGGTTCGATCCTCGTTGTGTCTGACCATCTAATCGTATCAAGTGTGCCTGCGTAGCGAAATATGATCTCCCATTGATCCGTTTCTTTATCGTATCCTGCATCTAAATCCTTGGATTTCTCCCGTTCTTCTTTGCTAAGATCCAGAGCAAGATTTAATTGATTTTCAAACTTTTCGTCCTGTTCCATACGCTATCTGCACACTTTCGTTTTTCTTATCTTATGCAAAACCTGTGGGGTTTATTCTCAGATTGCCTATATCTCTTTTTTGCAGTATTTCCATACGGATGCACAAATTCCGTAAACAGAAGATGCTGTCATGATCCCTGCCGCAACCGCCACTGCGATCAGCAATGTTTTTTGTCCATATAAATAAAATAAATGCCACTGTTTTGCTAATACATAATTCATCGTATAGTATAAATTTCCACCTGGTACTAATGGAATGATTCCCGTGATCAAAAATACTGTTACAGGAGTCTTTAAGATCCTTGCCATTGTTTCTGCATAGATCGTCGCAACTGCGGCCGCTGCCAGGTTCGCCACAAATGTACTTGGCATCTCATTCCACACGATAAGATAGGCGATCCATGATACCATCCCAGAAATCCCAGCCATACAAAGTTTTTTCCCTCGAAGATTATAAAGTACTGCAAATCCAAAACTTCCGACAAAACTTGCCAGTACCTGTATGATCTCTGCTTTCATTTATAACACACCTCCTAAGAACATCAATGCCATAAAAGAACCTGCTGCAAGGAATACAGCCAACAATATCGATTCACAGACTCTTAAGATTCCTGACATCATGTCTCCGCCGATCATATCCCGAAGTGCATTAACAAATGCAACTCCAGGAACCAACAGCATGATATTACCGATGATGATCTTTCCATAATCCTCCGTCAGTCCGAATTTTGCACTGATATATGCAAATGCTGCAACAAAAAATGATAATAGAAAGTTTAATACCATTTCGTTGGGTGCTAAGATCTTAATATATCTTGCAAAGACCGCGACAAATGCCCCTGCGATCATTGCTATGATCCCTTCTGTAACACCACCTCCATAAAATGAAGTCCATGCTGCTGCAATGACCGCTGATGTAAGAACTTCCTCTGTAAAAACGACGAATTTTCCCTTTTTAATCTCTGCGATCTTTCGTTTTACTTCCTCTTCTTCCGGAAGTTCTTTGCACATATATCTTGATAACTGATTTAACTCATCCAGTTTGGTAAAGTCTGTCTTATATGACCTGATACGCTTTGTCTGCGTTAAGATTTCTCCTTTTTCATCTTCGATCGTTGTTACAATACTTGATGTGATAGAAAATACATTGGCTTCTTTTGCTCCATACGCTTTACAAATTCTTGAAATCGTATCTTCTACCCTTGAAACACCTGCTCCTGATACCAACATACATTCCCCGATCTCCATTGCGTATTTTAATACTTTTTTCATTTCCATAACATCTATCTCCTGCTATCTATTGTATCGAAATTGACTGTATTGTAACACAAAAGAAATCCTTGTGCTATGATCACACAAGGATTTCATGTAAAATTCATCTTTTGTTTACATTTCTTCGAGATGAAAAGAAGATTAATGCTATTAATCATCAATCTTATGTGTCCAAGCAACCGCCAATGCACCTGCACCGATATGACATGCAACACTTAAAGATAATGGATCTTGATGGAATTCCATTCCTGGGAATTCTGCCATCAGTTCTTCTTTCCATTTAAGCGCTGCCTCTTCATCTTTTGTGTATGCAGATTGAAGATATGCGTGTTTACCAAAATCTCCATCTGGGAAACGCTCTTCTAACTCTTTTCTTACTGCTGCGATCATCTTTTTCTTTGCCTGTTTGACACCTCTTGTCTTCGCAAATGCATCCAGCTTCTCGCCATGGATCTGTAAAACTGGTTTGATTCCAAGCACTGTACCGATGGCTGCTCCTGCTGCTGTAACACGTCCGCCTTTCTTCAGATACTTTAACGTATCTACCATGATATAGATTCCGGAATCTAATTTGTCTGCTTCTAAGATGTCCTTGATCTCTTTGGCTGACTTTCCTTCTTCCGCTAATTTGGCCGCATCTAAGACAGACTGTCTCTGTGTGACAGAAATTCTCTGGTTATCTACAACCTGAACTTTTCCATCATAATCATCTGCTAACATTGCCGCTGTCGCACAGGAACTGCTTAATCCACTAGACATCGCGATGTGCACGATCTCAACATGGTCTTCTAATAACTTCTCCCACAGATCCAACACATCTCCAGGTGCAGGCTGAGATGTTTTGATATCTTCATCTTCGTTTAATTTCTGATAAAATTCATCCTGTGTTAATGTAATATCTTCAAAATATAATTCTTCGTTAATATAAAATGGCATTGGAATCACTGAGATTCCTAATTCTTTACCTTCTTTTTGAGTAATTCCGCTGTTACTATCTGTTACGATCGCAATCTTGCCCATTCTTCTAATCCCTTTCTTAAAATTTCCTATTGATATATCTGTTTTTTGCCTTTATCTCACATCATAACAGAGATTCATAGATATCGTCAAAGGTTTTCCCCTCATATTTGGAAAAAATACATGACTATTTTGTGATTTCCTGCAAAAATCTTGCAATTGGAAATCCTACAACATTGTAGTAATCTCCTTCGATCCCTTTGATAAAGACAGCTGCTTTTCCTTGAATTCCATAAGATCCAGCCTTATCCATAGGTTCTCCGGTCTTGATATAACGATCGATCTGCTCATCACTGATCTCATAAAATGTAACTTTTGTTTCTTCATAAAATGTTTTTATTTTTTCATCTTCGATGACGCAAACTCCTGTATACACTTCATGTGTCTGTCCGCTTAACATCGTAAGCATTCTTTTTGCGTCCGCTTCGTCTGTCGGTTTCCCAAGAATCTGTCCCTGATATGCCACAACGGTATCTGCTCCCACGATCATACTTTGTTTCTCTGACTTCTTATATATGTCTTTTGCTTTGATCGATGCTAATTCCATAACTACTTCATTTGGTGCTGTTTTTGTTGTGATCTCTTGTGCATCGCTTGGCATAACATCAAATTTCAGATCGGCAAGTTCTAGTATTTCTTTTCTTCTTGGGGAAGCAGATGCTAATATAATATGTTTCATTTGTTTTATCCTCTTATCTGGGTTTGTTTTACTTGAGTTATCAAATTTATAGAACAAAAAAGCAGCTTTTCATACACTTTCGCATACAAAAAGCTGTTTTGTCATTCTTAATTAATCTTCAATCTTTTCTTCTAATTTCAGATTGATTCTTCCCATCTTGTCGATCTCTAATACTTTGACAGCTACTTTGTCTCCGATATTCACGACATCTTCTACTTTCTCAACTCTTTCATTAGAAAGTTTTGAAATGTGGATCATTCCGTCTTTGTTTGGAGAAAGCTGTACGAATGCACCGAAGTTCATGATCCTTACAACTTCACCTTCATAAATATCTCCAACATTCAATGGTTCTACGATGGATTTGATGATGCTGATCGCTTTATCGATCATTGCCTGATCTTCACTTAAGATATCGATACGTCCGCTTTCGTCAATATCAATCTTAACACCTGTTTCATCAATGATTCCATTGATCGTTTTACCCTGTTTACCGATAACTTCTGAAATCTTCTCAGGATCGATCGTATACTGAGAGATCTTTGGAGCAAATTCTCCAACATGGTCTCTTGCAGCTGGGATCACTGGATTCATAACATCATGAAGGATATGTGTTCTTGCTTCTTTTGTTCTTGCAATCGCTTCGCGGATAATCTGTTCTGTCAATCCATGAATCTTGATATCCATCTGGATCGCTGTGATACCTTTGTCTGTACCTGCTACTTTAAAGTCCATATCTCCAAAGAAGTCTTCTAGTCCCTGAATATCTGTTAAGATGATGTAATCGTCATCTCCTTCTCCTGTTACAAGTCCAACAGAGATACCTGCAACTGGAGCTTTCACTGGAACACCTGCTGCCATTAATGACAGAGATGAAGCACAGATACTTCCCTGAGATGTAGATCCGTTAGATTCCATGATCTCTGATACTGTACGGATCGCATATGGAAATTCTTCTTCACTTGGTAATACTGGAACTAACGCACGCTCTGCTAATGCACCATGTCCGATCTCACGACGTCCTGGTCCTCTGCTTGGTCTTGTTTCTCCTACAGAGTAAGAAGGGAAGTTATAGTGATGCATATAACGTTTTGTTGTTTCTGTTACATCGATTCCATCAAGACGCTGTGCTTCAGATAATGATCCAAGTGTTGTCACTGTCATAACCTGAGTCTGTCCTCTCTGGAATAATGCAGATCCGTGAACTCTTGGCAGGCAGTCAACTTCTGCGTGAAGTGGACGAATCTGTTTGATATCACGACCATCTGGACGTTTGTGATCTTTTAAGATCATCTTACGGACAGTCTTCTTCTGGAATGCATAAACAGCTTCACCGATCTGTGCTAACCATTCTTCATTCTCAGCATATCTTTCTTCTAATTTCTCTTCGATTGCACGGATATTTGCTTCTCTTGTCTGTTTATCATCTGTAAATACAGCTTCTTCCATTGCTTCTGGAGTAATGAAAGCTACCATATCATCATACATCTCTGGATCTACGATATGATGCTCGTAGTCATGTTTTTCTTTTCCACATTCAGCTACAATTGTATCAATAAATTTGATGATCTCCTGATTCACTTCGTGAGCTTTGAAGATTGCTTCTAACATCACATCTTCTGGTACTTCATTCGCACCAGCTTCAATCATGATAACTTTTTCTCTTGTAGATGCAACAGTTAATGCAAGATCAGAAACTTCTTTCTGTGCAGAAGTTGGGTTGATCACGAATTCTCCGTCGATCAGTCCTACCATTGTAGATGCTGTAGGTCCGTCAAATGGGATATCTGAAATTGCTGTTGCTATCGCAGAACCGAGCATTGCTGTAAGTTCTGGGCTGCAATCTGGATCTACAGACATAACTAAGTTGTTTAATGCAACGTCATTTCTGTAGTCTTTTGGAAACAGTGGTCTCATTGGGCGGTCGATCACACGGTCTGTAAGAATTGCATTCTCAGAAGGTTTTCCTTCTCTCTTTAAATATCCACCTGGGATCTTACCTACTGCGTATAATTTCTCTTCATATTCTACACTTAATGGGAAGAAATCAATTCCATCTCTTGGCTTTTCAGATGCTGTTGCTGTAGATAATACAACAGTATCACCGTAGTGCATAAATGCTGCACCGTTTGCCTGTGCTGCAACACGTCCAACTTCTACCATCAGTGTACGTCCTGCAAGTTCCATACTAAACTGTTTTGTCATAGTTCGTCTCCTTTATATTTTTTGTCTTAAGGCGCCGAAACAACTGAAAAACCGACTACTTGTCTTCCTTCATGTGGTAATAAGCTTTTCAGCAGTCTCGGAAAACGCCTCAGTAACCTAGTTAGTATAGCATGGTTTGTTTAAAAAGACCAGATGATTTTTATTTTATTGGGGATTTCATCGAAATTTCTTATGCAAATAAAAAACTGCCGCATGACATTCCATGCGGCAGTTTCAATATCTTCATTGATAAGATTATTTTCTTAATCCTAATTTTTCGATTAATGAACGATATCT
>ENA-OQJL01001136-OQJL01001136.1-human-gut-metagenome-genome-assembly--contig:-NODE-1136-length-13468-cov-7.507804_pt1 | contig 13468 bp, 16 predicted proteins | sample MGYA00242604_ERZ504770 | MGnify/ENA primary metagenome ERZ504770 (study PRJEB26092, sample SAMD00036359) | human gut metagenome | host: Homo sapiens | study: EMG produced TPA metagenomics assembly of...
TTGAAAATGCAGATTGGGCAGAACTTGGAAGAAAAATCGCAGACTTCATAGGAACGATTGATTGGTCGGGAATTACACAGAGAGTATTCGAAGGAATTGGAGCAGCGCTTGGAGGTCTTGCGGCGTTCTTGTACGGATTAATTGAAGATGCTTGGACATCTGTTGTTGACTGGTGGAAAGAAACGGCGTATGAAGATGGGCAATTTACGATAGAGGGGCTTCTAAAAGGAATTTGGGATGCAATGGCATCAATTGGGACATGGATTAAAGAAAATATTTTTGATCCATTCGTAAACGGGTTTAAAAAAGCATTTGGAATACATTCTCCGTCGAAAGTGATGCAAGAACAAGGAAATTATATTGTACAAGGCTTATTACAGGGATTGGAAGATAAGATTGTAGATGTTTTCAAATGGTGCGCAGAGCTGCCGCAGAAAATTAAAGATGCAATTGGAAGTCTATGGGATATAGGAAAAGATACAATTAAGTCATTCATAGATGGATTCTTATCGATTGATATTCCAACGCCGCATTTTAAGAAGACTGGAAATGTGGAAATTGCAGGTATATCTACCCCGATTCCTAAAATTGGAGTCGAATGGTATGAAAAAGGAGGATTTCCAAGCACAGGAGAAATGTTTGTTGCGAGAGAAAGTGGACCGGAGCTTGTAGGGCGCATGGGAAATCGAAATGTTGTAGCTAATAACAATCAAATTGTATCTGGTATTGCAGCAGGTGTTCAAAGTGCTGTTGCCGGTGCTTTCACAGATGTTGTTATGGCATTCGGAGGAGATACTTCGAGCTCGCCTACAGTAGAGGTGACAATTGTTTGCGATTCTGAAACATTGTATCAAACGGTAAAAAAGGGAAAAGAAAAGACAGATAGAAGATACAGCGTAGTAATACCTGTATAGCAGGAGGTGATAAAGTGTCGATGATTTCAGTAGATGGGGTGGCGGTAAAAACGCCATCCTCTTTTAGTTGGGGATTGCAAGATATCTCGGACAGTGCAGCAGGACGAACGCAGGATACGGTTATGCACAAAAACAGAGTTGGACAGAAAAGAAAGATTTCTCTTTCGTGGAAAGGGCTGACAAGAGAAGAAACTTCAAAAGTATTGAAAGCATTTAATCCGGAGTATATAAAAGTTACTTATCCGGATGCCATGAGCGGAACTGATGAAACAAGAACTTTTTACGTGGGAGACAGGTCAGCCCCTGTGAAAATATGGACGATAGGAAACAAGAGATATGAAAGTATATCTTTTGATTTGATAGAGAGGTAGTGCAATGATTAATGTTTCAAATGAATTCAAGCAAAAAATGGAATCAGATAAAAGAAATTTTCTTATATATCTTGATATTACGCTGAAAGATGGAACGAAGATAGAAACAATAGATAACTCTGACTTGTGGGAAAATGGACTGAAAATTTCTGATGGAGTGACAGCGAGCAATCAATTCACGGTTGGAAGTTGCATCATAAATAAACTGACAGTAACGCTGAACAATATTTATGATAAGTTTTCGGAGTATGATTTTGACGGTGCTGTTGTCACCGTGCATCTTGGATTGAAATTAGATAGTGGGAAAATCGAGAAAATAAGAAAAGGTGTTTTTATTGTGGATGAACCTAGCTATAATGGGACAACAATTACGCTGGAATGTCTTGATTATATGTCGAAGTTTGATGTGGATTACAAGGAAGTGAAAACTCCGTATCCAGCAACATTAGGAGAGATTGTGAGAGATATTTGCAATTATTGTGGTGTGCAATTAAATACACCTGCATTTAGCAATTACAATCTTCAAATAAAAGAACGACCGGAAGATGAGGCGTTGACTTGTAGACAGGTACTTGCTTATGCTGCACAACTATCTTGTGGATTTGCAAGATGTGATACTTATGGAAGGTTGGAAATTAGATGGTTTGAACAAACGATTTTTGAAAAGAATGATAATCTTGACGGTGGTATATTTGATGATGGAACCCCACAGTATACGTCAGGAGATCAAGCGGATGGTGGAAACTTTGATGATTATTCGAGTGGCGTGAGTGCAGATGGTGGCACATTTGATGATTTGGATTATTATCATCACTTGTATTCCTTGAATGGATTTAATGTATGCACAGATGATGTAGTAATCACAGGGGTAAGTGTGACAGAAGAGTTCGCAGAAACCGAAAAAGAAAAGAAAAATACGGTTCTGAATGGGACAGAAGGGTATGTACTTTCTATTTCGGGGAACAAATTTATTCAAAAGGGCGATGCCGAAAAGATTGCATCGTATTTGGGAAGTAAACTGATAGGATTAAGATTCCGTCCAATGTCTACGCAGGCACTCTCAGACCCAACGATTGAGGCGGGAGACTTAGCATATGTGACTGATCGTAAACAGAATACATACCATTGTTTTATTACGAATCTCACTTTTAATTTGGGCAGTTTTATGAGTGTGTCTTGCGATGCAGAAACACCGTCTAAAAACAGTGCGAAGGGATATACAGAGATGACGCAGGCGATTATAGCAGCTCGAAAAAACGCACAGGCGCAAATCTCAGAGTATGATTTGGCGGTGCAGGCGCTTACAAATCTTATCACTCAGTCTTTTGGTGTCTACAAAACCGCAGAGGAATTAGAGGACGGTTCGATCATTTATTACATGCATGACAAGCCAACATTAGAGGAATCTATGACTATATGGAAAATGACAGCTAATGCATTTGCCGTGTCTACGGACGGTGGAAAAACTTGGAATGCCGGGATGGATTCTTCCGGAAATGCAGTTGTAAATGTACTTTCTGCAATTGGGATTAATTGTGATTGGATCCATGCTGGAACACTTACTCTCGGCGGATATAATAACCAGAATGGGAAGATGACCATTCAGGATGCGTCAGGAAATGAAATTGGCAGATGGGATAGCAAAGGGGTTAGTGCAAGTGGAAGATTTGAGAGCAAAAACACATTGGATGGAAGCTCTGTTATTGTAGAAAACGGTTATATATATATCAAAAACAAAGCGGGAAAAGTAACGGGTGCAATTTCGTACATCAATGGTGGAATTACGATAGATGTGTTAGTAGGCAGTAACCCACCTAGATTAACTCTTTCGGAGAATGGGAATATTATGTTGGTTAATGGTGAGGGCAAAGGTTCTTGTTCAATCGGTGGTGGAGAATTTTTATCGTTAAGTGCTGATAATATTTCTATCAGCGGGGGAAAAACAGGAACAGCAGAATTCAGTGATGGAAGTTATCTACAGTTCAAAAGTGGAATCCTTGTTGGAGGAAGAACAGCATCAGGCAGTACTTTTTAGAGAGGAGGAAACAAATGTCAGTAATAGAAACAGCAGTAAATTGGGCTATTGGAATTGCAAATGACAATAGTCACGGATATGATCAGGGCAGTCGAGATGGACCAAACTACGACTGCTCTTCTTTTTTATCATGGGCATATCACAATGCCGGATTAAATACTCGACCGGGATACACGCCAGCGACAGGTTCTATGTACAGTGTTTTTACTAATGCCGGTTTTGTGGATGTAACAAGTCAGGTAAGTTTATCAAGTGGTTCAGGACTGGAACGGGGAGATATTTTATTGCGTCCTGGAAGTCATACGGCAATGCATATTGGGAATGGACAACTTGTCGAAGCAAGTCAAAATGAGTTTGGCGGGATTACAGGTGGTGCAAGCGGAGATCAGACAGGAAAAGAAATATGGGTACATGGGTACTACAATTTTCCTTGGACATATGTATTACGATATCCGGAACAAAACAAGGGAGTATCGTTTGTCAGATGGATACCGGGATAATGGAGGAAAGAAAGAATGGCAGTACAAAACAGGAGAGGTCCTTATGGGAAATTAGATAAAACAAAACTCCTTCCTGGGGAATATGCTATCGTTCTTCAGGATGATCCATTTTGTAAAGATGGAAAATCTGTATATATATGTTTCCGCGCAGGAGATACGAAGCGCATGGCAACATTCGAAGATATGCAGGAAAACATAGAAGATATAACAGACGAAATTGAAAAAGAATTTACGGAAGAGATAAGAGCTGCTACAGAAGCAGCAAAATATATTACCGCTTACATTGAGGGAAAATTAGAAAATGGAGATTTTAATGGACCGCAAGGAGAGCAGGGAATACAAGGTCCTGAGGGACAAAAGGGTTCTAAAGGAGACAAAGGTGAAAAAGGCGAGAAAGGTGATACGGGGGAAAGCGGTGTAACGGTTCCAGTGGAAGGCTTTACAGCGTTAAGTGTTGATGATAAAGGAAATTTATATGTACATTATGCAGACGCTACGGATGCACCGAATTTCAGCCTAGATGACAGCGGTAATTTATATTACGAAATAGAATGATAATAGGGAGAGGTGGATTATGCCGAAAGTTTTAATTGGAAATGTTGCGGGACCGAAAGGACCAAAAGGGGACAAGGGGGATCAAGGTCCTGAGGGACCACAGGGACCGCAAGGAGAGCAGGGAAATATAAATGCCGGCTCAACAGTTTCGTTTACGGAAGCACTTGAAAGAGAAAATATAAAATCTGGAGAAAGTTGTGCAACAATCTTTGGAAAGATAAAGAAATTTTTTACGGATTTGAAAACAGTTGCATTTACTGGAAGTTACAGTGATTTATTGGATAAGCCTACACTTGGGAGTGCAGCGGGAAAAGATGTGGCAAACAATCTTACAACAAGCGATTCATCTCATGTTTTGGATGCAAGACAGGGCAAGGCTCTTAATGAGGCAAAGCTAGATAAAAATAATGTGGTAAATAACTTGACTACTACGGAAGAAGGATATGCGCTTGATGCAAGACAGGGGAAAGAAATAAATGGAAATATTGTCGAGTTAAAAGAAAAATCCTACGAAATCATTAAAACTCAAAATGGATATATTAAAAAATATAATAATGGCGTTTTTGAAGCATGGGCGAAAACATCTATACAAAACACAAGCCTTGAATTTACTCAAATTGGAAGTACAAATTTGCATTATGCAAGGTATACCAATTTTAATCTTGGTATTACTGCTACGGAAATTTACAATATACAAACAAGCGCGATGAATAATGGAGTAGTTTGGGCGGCACGTCCGTCTTTGAATGCGAATAAAGGCGGGATTGACGGGTATATAATCCAGATTGGCGCGGATAAGGCAAAGACTACATATCTTGATGCGTACGTGGCCGGAAAGTGGAAATAAAAAAAGGGGAAGAATATGGAGAAATTAATTTTAAACGACAAATCGGAAGTGAAAATCAAAGAAGGATCTACATTAAATCATATTGTAGCGGAAGTTTCCAATTTTGCAGAGTTGCAGGAAGTAGCGGGAAAATTAGAAAAACAAGGAAATCTTGATGCGTTGCAATTTGTATCAGGAGAAAATATAACCGGGAAGTATACAGATATGATTCTTGAACGACCAATGTTTAAAGAAGTGGATACAGTAAATGGAGCGGTGACAGCATCATTTTCTGTTAGAGAGAAAACGGATGTTGAAAAGCGCCTTGACGCATTGGAAGCAGGACAGAATATTCAAGACGGGGCGATTAAAGATTTGGGAAATGTTGTATCTGAATTATCTGATGGAGGAAGTCTGTAATGGTAAATTTTTACATTGACAAAATTAAAAAGAATTTGATGAGCATTGAAGAAGTTCCGAAACTTTGGAGACAGAAGGTAGAGAAACAAATGAAACAGTAATGAGGTGAAACATAGTATGATCACAATAGATTACAACACAAGAAAAGTACTTGCCGGAAAGCTGTGGCAGTATGATTACGGACAGGTATTACGAATACAAGGCGGAAATCTGAATAAAGTACAAGAGATACAATTTGCGCTTGAAGAGACTGGCGCGGACGCTATGCCAAGGTTTGGTGTAACAAAAGACGGTGTAACGGATGTAGTAATTCCAGATGTGATGCTGGAGAATAATGATTTCGAGGTGGATTATCCGTTTTATGTTTTTATCTACAATCGAGACGATGCATCCGGCGAGACGGTTGAAAAATTTGCGCTGAACGTGCTTGCCAGATCAAAGCCGGAAAACTTTACAGCACCCGAAGATACCAAACTATTCCAAGAGGCGATTAAAACAGTAAATGAATCCGCCGAACGTGCAGAATCAGCAGAACAGAAAGCAGCACAACACGCAGAGCAAACGAAAGCCGATGCGATTAAAACAGGAGAAGATAGAACGGCAATTGCAGAAATGGTCGAATCCGTATCCGGCATCGGAGAACAGGTACAGGCTGTAAAAGAGTATAAAGACCAGGCACAGACAGCCGCAACAAATGCTCTGTTATCCGAGCAAAAATCAGAGCGGGCAAAGGAATTAACTTTACAAGCACAAGCCCAGGCAGAGACAGCAGAGGGAAAGGCAGAGCAACACGCTCTTGAAGTCGCAGGAGATAAAGCGGAAGTCGAGAGACTGGCTACACAGGTGCGACAGGATAAATCCTCTGCGGAGCAGACCGTGCAAGAATTTGGAAGTACGGTACAGCAAGCGGAGCAGTCTATAAATACAGCTAAAACAAAAGCAGTAGAAGCTGTAAATGCTACCAAGTCCAATGCGGTTAAAGTAGTAAAGACAGAGGGCGAAAAGCAAACTGAAGCGGTACAGGCAAAAGGACAAGAGGTTATTAATTCCATTCCGGAAGACTTCCCAACGCAGATGGCAACAAAGTTGGATAAGCAACAGGGTACTGAAAACGCTGGGAAATCTTTGATAATTGGAGAAGACGGAACTGTTATCGTAGGGGAGCCTGCTATACAAATTGAGGTGGATAAAACGCTCACCCAAGAGGGACAAGCAGCGGATGCGAAAGCTACTGGAGATAAAATCTTACAGTATGCAATTAAGAACACCACATCCGGTGAGTGTATTTTAAGAATCACCGATAGTGCCGAAGAAAAGTTACAGGATATTAAACTGTTTGGTAAATCTGAGCAGCTTAGTACAACTGGGAAGAATTTGTTTGACTTTAGTAATTTAGAAAGCGGACGGATTAATACTAATACAGGTGCCTTAGAAGAGTATAACCATACTCGTAGATTAGCTGATTATATAGATATCACAGATATTACATCTTTCTCAGTTTATTTACCAGGATATAATAGAGCGAACGGTACAGTGTATGTAGTCATCCATTATTACGACAAAGATAAAAAATATCTTAGTTATCGTGCTTGTGGAGATAGACTTGAGAAATATGAAAATATAACCCCAGTTGAGAACGCTGTGTATATTAAAGTAACATTTGAGCAAGTATCGATAGACAATCCGCAAAATATTTTTAAAGTACAGTTGGAAAAAGGTACTAAATCTACAGATTACGAACCCTACACTGGCACCAAACCCTCACCAAGCACAGCGTATCCACAGGAGATTACATCAGCAGGAAAACTGAATGCTGATACAGGCAAGTACGAAGTTAATGTACAAGTATCAAGCGGAAATATATTTGACGTAGATGCTGTAAGAAATGAAAATGGGTATTTGAATAGTGATAGTCAAACAGCACTTGACACAAACCGTTTTGACATAGTGGAGGGACGACAATACTTATTAATAAGTAAAGGGAGTACATTGACGGATGGTACGGGTTATTCGACTCCGTATTTTGGAGAAGATGATTTAAGATATGGTCTAAATCATTTGAATATACTTGGAACAAATCCAGGCTATCAAATGTTCACAAAAAACGAAAGACGTAAAGTAATTCTAAAAGCAAAAAAGTCTACTACAATTACAAAATTTATTGTGCATGGATATAATCGAGTGAACGATGCGTATGAAGTGGAAGAAATGGGATTATTCGAAACTTCTAATAACAATACGAATATCGACTACGTGCCATATAAAGGATTACAAAAAGTACAATTTCAATTAGACCGACCGTTTACAAAATGGGACAGAATCGAAAAGCGAGATGGTGTGTATGGGATTACATACAGTTCCAAACATGTGATTTTTAACGGCGATGTTGAAGAAACATGGGTAAAGTCTAGCATTGATAATGCTTTTTATTTACAAAATTTTGAAGGACTTAAAAAATCATATGAGATTTTTTGCGACAAATTAATCACTTATAAAGGAAGCGTGAATGAAATAACACAAAACAGTATTTTAGGCAATACAACTAGTTTGTATATAAGAATAGACGGAATTACAGATGTAGAAACATTAAGGACATGGCTATCTGAAAATAATCTTGATGTTTATTATTTCTCAAAAGAATCTGAATTTGTCCCGCTTGATGAAGAAACACAGACAGCTTTAAATAATCTACACACCTACTATCCGACAACAGTTATGAGTAATAGCGAGGATTGTGAGATGGAAGTAGAGTATGTGGCGGATACAAAAAACTATATTGATAACAAGATATCTGCGAATGTAGCAAGTGTTATAAGTCAGTATCAGACAAACGTGGTAAACTTGCTATCTTTGATGCCATTATCCGTACAGGCTGGAATGGTAGAAAATGACACAAACAATATTTTAGAAAACGTGGAGGAAATGAAGCATGAATAACACAGTAATCGTAAAACTTATGACAAACTTGATTGAGAAGAAATTTTACAAAACAAAAGATGAAGCGGTAGCAAAGTTAGATGTCTATTTCGCAATGAATCGCATCAGCGAAGAGGAGTACGCCACACTTACATTGCTGGCAGAAGAAACCTACGCAGAACAGAAAGACGAGGTAGCATAATGGGATATGTATTTGCATTTGTAGCAGGGACGCTATTTGGCGTGGTGGTAATGTGCTTGGTGCAGATCAATAAAGACGAGTAGAGGTGACAAATATGGAAATCAGAGCGAGACCGTAAGGGTCTTATTTTTATGGCATAAAATAGTAAAGGAGAAGAAGAATTGGGAATCGTAGCAAATATTGCGATCGCAGTAATTACACCTCTTTTGGGATATATTGTATGGCTGTTAAAAAATCAGAAAAAGGACAGAGATGCGAATAGCCAAGGAACGATGATGCTATTGCGGGTGCAACTTATCGAATACCATGACAAGTACATGAAATTGGGGGAAATCCCGTCATACGCTTACGAGAACTTCTGTGAAATGTACAATGCGTATCATGCTCTTGGTGGGAATGGAATGGTAACAAAAATGAAACAGGAAATCGAAGAATTACATTTAAAAAAGAAAGGTTGATGAATATGTTTAAAAATAGCGTATTAAAAACAAGTGTAGACACAAAGAGATGGTTAAAGGCAGCGGGCATCCGTGCGGTTAAAACGATGGCACAGGCTGGTATTGCTGGAATCGGCGCAGCAGCTGCAATGGGACAAGTAGACTGGAAATATGTATGCTCGGCGGCTGTGCTTGCTGGAGTAGTTAGTGTACTTACATCGGTAGCAGGTATCCCGGAGGTTTCAGAGGGCGAGTAATCGCTCTCGCACATATATTGAATGAAAGAGAGGAAAAGAACATGGGAATGAAATTTGAACCGTACTTGCAAATCAATACAGTGGATGGATCGCACGCAATGTGGGTTCCGAGTATTAGAGATTGTTTGGCGAATGACTGGGTGATTGTAGAATAGGAAGGAGATTTTATTATGGCAGTAAATGTAAGACAATTATTAGTATCAGGAAGTAAATACAATATCAAATGTCCGTACCAAATGGTTGCGGATACAATCACGGTGCACAACACATACAATGACGCCACTGCTGAGAACGAAGTGAAGTACATGATCGGGAACAACAATCAGGTAAGCTTCCACATTGCGGTCGACGATAAAGAAGCAGTACAGGGAATCCCGTTTGACAGAAACGCATGGCATGCCGGAGACGGAAATGGAAGAGGAAACAGAAACTCAATTGCAGTAGAAATCTGTTATAGTAAATCCGGCGGAGACCGCTTTGTGAAAGCAGAGAGAAACGCAGCCGAATTAATTGCCGGAATGCTCAAAGAGCGTGGATGGGGAATTGACAAGGTAAAGAAACACCAAGACTGGAGTGGGAAATATTGTCCGCACAGAACACTTGATATGGGCTGGCAGAGATTTCTTGATATGGTGTCGTCTTTCCTTAAAGGGGAAGTTCCGCCAGTATCAGCACCGTCAAAACCAGCTCCGCAAAATGAAAATAAAAAAATTGACGTAGAGTATGCAGTTATGATTGAGGGTGGAAGAACGCTCCCGTTTGTAAAAAATGTGGAAGATTATGCTGGACTTCCTGGAAAGAAAATTGTAGGGCTTGCGATGCAAGTAAACAATGGAGCATCCATTAAATACAGAATTACGACTGTAAACGGAAAGACATATCCATTTGTAACAGGATGCGATTGGTCAGATGCAATTAATGGTTACGCCGGTGACGGTAAAAATGCAATCGCAAAAGTAGAATGTTATTTGTATTCTCCAAATTCAGACAAATATATCTTTTACAAAGTTGCTCCTGTCGGAAGAGGATATTACCCACCTCAGAGAGACATGGACAAAGGAAATGGAATGGATGGATATGCAGGTGTTTCAGGAACAGCAATCGACAAATTCCAAGCGTGGATTGAGTAATAACGTAGCCCCATCTCCGAAGAGGTGGGGCGAAAATGTTGACACATCAAATAGACGATGCTATATTATAAGTAGAAATAAAAAAAGAGACCGTTCCTATTCCCGTGAACCCGGAGACATGAGGAGCGGTTTCTTTTATTAAAGTGATAAAGTTTGAGTTCTTACCTATCATAAATACATTATAGATAACATGATTGTGCGAATGAGCTGGCCCACATGGAGATGATTTGTGCCATTGTCCACCAGCTCACCAGAAATCTTTCAGTAGAAGAGGTTGAAAAATATGGTTTTGACAAATATTATGTAGACCACACCCTTGCGCTTTGGCCACAGGCGGCAAGCGGAGCACCGTGGACGGCGACGTATTTTCAGTCAAAAGGAGATCCAATTACGGATCTACATGAGGATATGGCAGCAGATGGTACGACTGCATAAGAACAACAAAGCCGGAACCCCCTATAAACACTACATTTTTTGTAGGACAAGTTTTTTCCGGCTGCGTTCTTATAAGGACAACTTGCAGCCAAAACAGATAGGACAAGCCCCCTCCAAACAGAATAACGTACCGCACAGGCGGCGTTACCTTATCCCAACCGGGAAACAAGGAACGCCGCTATTTTTTTACCCTCATGTTACGCAGTAGGGGCAAAAAGAGTCTTGCTACACAAGGCTTTGCGGGTACGGTTTTCACAGGGTAAGGGATTGATACCTAAACCCTTAAAATCGCTGTTCTACCGCGTAACAAATATGCAGCAAAGGAGTTGATGAAGCTATGGCAGTTTTCCGCGTGGAGAGAAACACAGGATATACGGTTATGAGCAACCACCATTTACGCAACAAAGAACTTTCCCTAAAGGCAAAAGGGCTGTTATCGCAAATGCTGTCCTTGCCGGAGGATTGGGACTATACCCTTGCGGGACTGTCCTATATCAACCGGGAAAAAATCGACGCTATCCGCGAAGCTGTCCGGGAGCTTGAAAGAGCCGGATATATTCAGCGTTCAAGGGAGCGCGACGAGAAAGGACGCTTGCGGGGAACTGATTACATCATCTATGAGCAGCCGCCTAACTTGGATTTACCTACATTGGAAAATCCAACATTGGGAAATCCAACATTGGAAAATCCTACGCAGGAAAAACCTACGTTGGAAAATCCAATGCAATTAAATAAAGATATACAAAAGACTGACTTACCAAAAAAAGAAAAATCAAATACGGATTTATCAAGTAACCATTCCATTCCTATCCTTTCCCCTAACCCCTCTCCTTTGAGGGAAGAAACGGCAGAGCCGGAACGGAAAGGAACGGAAGCGGCAGACGCATACAGCGTGTATGAGGAAATCATCAAGGACAATATCGAGTATGAGCATTTTATCAAGCATACCAACATTGACAGGGAACGCTTGGACGAGATTGTGTCCCTTATCCTTGAAACTGTCTGCACCAAACGAAAGACAATTCGTATCGCCGGGGACGATTATCCGGCAGAGCTTGTCAAAGCAAAGTTTATGAAGCTGAACAGCAGCCACATTGAATTTGTCTTTGACTGCATGAAAGAGAACACCACGAAAATCCGTAACATCAAGCAATATCTGAAAGCGGTACTTTTCAACGCGCCCAACACCATTGACAGCTATTACACCGCCCTTGTCAACCACGATATGTACGGCGGCTATTAAAAAACAGGAGGATTTTAATATGACACAGAAAACAGGAGCTTTGATTTTTGATGAAACGGCAGACCGTTACGACATTCGCTTTGACCTTAACGACTACTACGGAGGATTGCATTGTGGGGATTGCCTTGAAGTGTTTGTACGCGGCAAATGGAAGCCGACCCGCATGGAGTACGGGGACAACTGGTATCTTGTCGGTGTGAGGGCTTCGGATTTGAACGGGCTGCGGGTGCGTATCTAAAGGCGGCATGAAAAATGTACGCCTTATTTTTATGCCCCGAAGCGGCACACCACCCTAACCAAACTATGAAAGGAGGGATTTCATGCAAGATGAAGTCAATGAAAAAGTCGTGTCTTTAGCAATCAAAACATCTAAGCTGACCGCCGAAGTGCTGCAAAAGGCTATGAAAGCCCTGCTTGCCAAAGGCAAAGGGCAGCTAACCAAAGCCCCGCATGGGAAAATCACTATGCGGCAGCTTATGAAGCAGGGAGAAAAGGTTTCCAACATTGAGATTACCGACCAAAATATCAAAGCCTTTGACCCTATCGCAAGGAAAAGCGGGCTTGATTACAACGTCAAGAAGATTGAGAACGGCAAGCCGCCGACCTATCTTGTGTCTTTTAAGGGCAAGGATATTGACGTTATGACCGAAGCGTTCCGGGAATTTACCGCAAAGAAATTAGGCAGGGATAAAAAGCCCTCTATCCGCAAGCTGCTTTCCACTCTGAAAGACAAGGCGGCAGCTCTGAACGCACAGAAGGACAAAGTGAAGAAAAAGGACAGGGAGGTATCGCTATGAAGCCGGAACTTAAAAAGCTGCTTATCCTAAATGCCCCCTATCTGCTCTTTGTCTATCTCTTTGACAAAATCGGACAAGCGGTACGCCTTGCGCCGGGGGCTGACCTTTCCGGCAAGGTGCTTTCCCTTGCAGACGGCTTTTCCGCTGCCTTTGCAACCCCGCTTCCGAGCCTTGCCCCTATGGATTTGCTTATCGGTATTGTGGGGGCTGTCCTTATCCGGCTTATGGTGTACTTCAAAGGCAAGAACGCGAAGAAATACCGAAAAGGTATCGAATACGGTTCAGCCCGTTGGGGCAACGCCGAAGATATAAAGCCCTATACCGACCCGGTATTTCAAAATAACGTGCTTCTGACACAGACGGAACGGCTTACCATGAACAGCCGCCCGAAGCAGCCGAAGTATGCAAGGAATAAAAATATCCTTGTTAT
>ENA-OQJL01001155-OQJL01001155.1-human-gut-metagenome-genome-assembly--contig:-NODE-1155-length-13298-cov-4.253233_pt1 | contig 13298 bp, 16 predicted proteins | sample MGYA00242604_ERZ504770 | MGnify/ENA primary metagenome ERZ504770 (study PRJEB26092, sample SAMD00036359) | human gut metagenome | host: Homo sapiens | study: EMG produced TPA metagenomics assembly of...
TTCCTGGTCTGTATCTTCAATTCTTAAAATAAAATCTCCGCCTGCATGACGTGCGATCAGATATGCATAAAGGGCTGTTCTTAAGTTACCTACATGCATACGCCCTGTAGGGCTTGGTGCAAATCTTGTTCTTACTTTGCTCATGATTTCCTCCCATTTGGTTTTAATTCTATCTTTCTATTCTACAAAACTTATCTTTCTTTGTAAAGAAGCAGTCTTATTGATTTTCATTAATTTGTGTTGATTTTTTGAAACAATCAGCCTTAAATCTCATTTAAGATCCTGCTGGCTTCCTCAAATGGCTCTAGGGTTCTCTTTAAGATCCCCTGCGTTGCCGCGATAAAGATTCCATAATTCACGATCGGAACACCTGCATCTTTAACTCTTGCGATACGGCTTTTCATCTCTCTTCTATTTAAAGTACATCCGCCACAATGAATGACCAGATCATAAGTATCCAGATCTTCAGGGAAAGAGTTTCCACTGCTTGTATGGATATCAAAATCCTTACCTGTATATTGTTTTAACCATCTTGGGATTTTCACCGTTCCGATGTCATCGCACTGTCTGTGATGGGTGCATCCTTCTGCGATCAAGATCTTCGCCCCTTCTTCTAAATGTTCTAAGGCTTTCACTCCTCTGACTTCTTCTTCCAAATCACCTTTATATCTTGCAAACAGAATCGAAAATGAAGTCAGTTTGATATCTTCTGGCACAATCTTTGAGACTTTGTCAAATGCCTGAGAGTCTGTAATGACCAATGCTGGTTTCTTGCCGATCTCTTCTAATGTCTTTTCTAATTCTGTTTCTCTTACAACAATAGAGGCTGCTCCTGCTTCTAAAAGGTCACGGATCGTCTGCTGCTGTGGAAGGATCAGTCTGCCTTTCGGTGCTGCACTGTCGATCGGTACGACTAAGATCACAAAATCATTCGGACAGACTAAATCTCCAACAATCTTTAGCGTGTCATCATCAGTTGGAACCAGTTTCCCGATCTCTTCTTTTAACTCCCAGATCCCTTTTTTATCCTTTGCACTGACAAAGCAGGCTTTGTCTTCTTTCCATTCTTGGGCATTGGCAAGATCCATCTTATTGTAGACTTTCAGATAAGGAATCTTCCGGTCTTCGATCAAGCGTATCATATCTTCTTCAAACTCTGTCATACCAGCTGTAGCATCCATGATCACAAGCGCGATATCTGCCTTGGCCAGGACTTCTTTTGCTTTCTTGACTCGCTTTTCCCCTAATTCTCCTTCATCATCAAGTCCCGGGGTATCGATCATAACTACTGGTCCTAATGGCAGAAGTTCCATTGCCTTGTATACAGGATCTGTCGTTGTTCCTTTGACATTGGATACGATCGCTAATTCCTGATTCGTCATAGCATTGATAACACTTGACTTCCCGGCATTTCGTTTCCCGAATAATGCGATGTGAATTCTGTCTCCTCTTGGTGTTGCATTTAAACTCATATGATTTCCTCCTGTCTGTCTTTATGGATCGTTAACTCTTTCTTTTATCTTTGTGCCTTATGATATCCCGCTGCTTTTGCTTCTTTCTCATTCTTAAATGTGACTAAATATTTTGATGTTCCCATACGGTCATAATCTCTTTGACCTGGGCAGTGATATACCTTTGATCTGCTGTTTCCACGGATTTCCTGTGAAGCAGTTGTTTTTGCCGCTGTTGTATTTTTGTTACTGCTGTTATTTTTGCTGTTATTAGATGAATTCTGGTTTGTGTGATATTTCTGGCTTGCTTTTGAATTCTCTGTTGTTACCTGCACGCTGCTGTCTGCTTCACTGTCTCCTGACTCGTAATCAATCTTCACTCCATCCTGTACATTATATACAAAAACATTAAACTTAATATCTTCGCCCTTATCTTCCACAGACATCGCTTCCATCTGTACCCCTTTGGCTACCAAGTCATCTCCGTCAAAGACTGGTGTAACCCTGTATAATACATGATTGCCTGTCTCACGGACATAGTCACCGACCATCTCTTCATATGGTAACATTCCATCCACGTTAAAAGATCTTGTTCCTGTGATCAGGTTCTTATTATTGGCATTCTCACCGGTCAACTGATAAGCGATCAAATGACAGCGATTATATAGATATTTCCCATCAACGTTATCGTATTTTGCTGTATGCCATCCAGTTGGTTTTACCATACCGATCGCTCCACGTTTTCCTTTTGGCATGATATCTTTCCCAACACACGCTTCCGCCACCTGACATCTTCCTTCAGAGTCAAGTCTGCTGTAAGACTCGTAGGATTTTGTTGTCAGATCTTTGGATGTAAAATCTGGATTATTATTGTCAACAGCAACCGTCATATTTCCTGAAAAATCTGGAATATTATCAGATGATACAGATTTGGTGGAAGAATTTGTACTTCGTTTACTGCTTTGTTCGCTCTGAACGTTTCCGCCATTACTGCTATCGCCTGTACTCTGGCACCCTGCCAGTGATACCGCCATCATTCCTGCGATCAGCAGGGCATATAATTTCTTTGTTACTCTCATCATCAACACCTCTTGTTATATTCTTTTCTGATCTAGCTTATTATTTTGGAAGATAGATCTGTTTTGTGATCTCGTGAGTGGAACCTTCGATCTGTTCTTCTTCTGCAAGTTTCCATTCCTCAAGATCCACATCCAGTACCTGATCGGACGGATAGACTTTATTCCAACGGAAGATCACGATCTCTTCGATCTGATCTATCACTGGTTTTAATGGAAGATTCTCTACAATACAAGTCTCCCCTTTTCCTGCCTTGTGTAAGAAATCTTCACAAACAACCGGATCGTTGATCTCTTCATACAACTTCTCTGTATATGCATTCATATAGACCTTCTCCCCTTTGGTCATCTCCGCAATATACTCTCGCAAGCCTCGATCCTGACTCTGTCTTCGATCATTAAACATCATACCGTTGTTGTTGTCTAAGCATAGAATTATTATCATTCTCTCCATCCTCCAATCGTACTTATGTTCTATTTATGTATTATATCTTGTGCGAGAGGATATTGCAATAAAAGAAGCTCTGAATTTCTCCAAAGCCTCTTCTTACTTTTCATTCTTTTTTGTATTCTAATTGTATTTATGATACTGCTTTCATCACTTTTTCTCTCATAGGCTGTGTCATTTTCTCTGGTTTTAAGATCTCTTTTAATTCTTCTTCCTTTAACAGACCTTCTTCTAATACCAGCTCTTTTACAGAAATTCCTGTTTTTAATGATTTCTTTGCAATCTCAGCAGACTTTGCATATCCGATATATGGACATAACGCTGTTGAGATTCCAACACTTTTTTCAATATATTCTTCGCACTGTCCTTTATTTGCGGTGATCCCTGTAATGCAGTGTTTTGTAAGTGTGGCTGCCGCCTCTTTTAAGGTATCGATGGATTCAAATAAATGATGAAATAAGACTGGTTCAAATGCATTTAATTCTAACTGTCCGGCTTCGGCTGCCATCGTGATCGTATAGTCATGTCCAATGATCAGGTATGCAACCTGTGATACAACTTCTGGAATCACTGGGTTGATCTTTCCTGGCATGATGGATGAACCATTCTGTCTTGCTGGAAGATTGATTTCTGATAAACCAGTTCTTGGGCCAGATGACATTAATCTCAGGTCATTGGATATCTTGGAAATATCAACGGCACATGTTTTTAACACTCCGGATACACTGACAAAACCGTCTAAGTTCTGTGTGGCATCGATCAGATCTTCTGCCTGTTTTAATGAAATTCCTGCAACTTTGCTTAATTCATAAGAAATGTTCGCAAGATAGTAAGGGTCTACGTTGATCGCTGTTCCAATCGCTGTTGCTCCGATGTTTAAGACTTTCATCTCATCCATAACATTTTTTAATCTCTTAATATCCCTTTTTAAGACATGTGCAAATGCTCCAAAACTTTGTCCAAGTCTCATTGGAACGGCATCCTGAAGCTGTGTTCTTCCCATTTTGAGGATATCATCAAACTCTGCTTCTTTTTCTTCCATAGCTTTTTCTAATTTCTCAAGTTCTTTGATCGTTTGTGGAAGTAATTTTAAGACGGTGATCTTTCCTGCCGTTGGGATTACATCGTTCGTAGACTGTGACATATTGACATGATCGTTTGGATGTACAATGCTGTAATCTCCCTTGGTTCCACCAAAGATTTCTATCGCACGATTGGCAATCACTTCGTTTGCATTCATATTGGCAGAAGTTCCAGCTCCTCCTTGAATCGCATCCACGATAAACTGATCTCTTAAATTTCCATCCAGTATCTCATCACATGCCTGAATGATTACCTGAGCGATTTGCTGATCTAGTTTTCCAGACTTTTCATTCGTGATCGCTGCTGCTTTTTTGACCATTACGATGCTGTCGATCAACACTGGATGTAATGGACGGTGTGTGATCTGAAAGTTTGTGGCTGCACGCATACTCTGAACTCCATAGTATGCTTCTGCTGGTACGTTTAATGCTCCAATTGAATCGTGTTCCATTCTGCTTAACATTGTATTCCTCTTTTCTGATTACTCATGCTGTCGTTTTGTTTCAAGATTTTATGTGTTGAAGCTTAACACAGTATGCAATGTTCGTAAACCTTAATCCTGTCTTTCCAAATTTAAAGCTCAAATTTTGTGTTTCATCTTTTCTTTTTTTAATAAAAATCTTGATTTACTTTAAATAATTAAGTGGTTGCCCATTGCATGCTTTTTGCAAAAGTTCTATACTTAAATTAAGTTAGTTATTCGATAATTTTGCATTTTTATCACAAAGGAGACTTGATTTTATGGACACGATTGATAAGAAGATTATTTCTATTTTAGAACAAGATGCTCGCACACCTCTTAAGAAGATCGCAGCGGAAGTATTTCTTACCTCGCCGGCTGTTTCTGCCCGGATCGAACGATTGGAAGCGGAAGGGATTCTGACTGGATTTCATGCTTCTGTTGACCCAATCCAACTTGGTTATCATATTAAAGCATATATCAGTCTTGAGATCAGCCCTGCACAAAAACCCGAAGTTTATCCTTTTCTTCGAGCACATCCAAATGTATTGGAATGTGATTGTGTAACTGGAAATTATTCTGTACTGCTGAAGGTTGCTTTTCCTAGTACGATGGAACTGGATGAATTTATTGGAAAATTGCAGCACTTTGGAAAGACTAGTACGATGATCGTGTTTTCTACGATCGTTGAGAATCGTGGGGTAGTTCCTGAATAGTTGATTTGTTTTTAATTTCTGTTATCTAAAATAACAGGGTAAAATTTTACATATGGAACATTTTCTTTTATAATTTGTGCAACCTTTTTACTTATTATAATTTCCCTATACTCATCGTAAAATTCATATGTCTTATTTACATCCTTTAAATTTTTTATTCCTTCTTCTGTTATTCTTTTCGGTATGAAATAGAAAATGTTTTCATTTTCTGTCATATTTATTCTTTCACATTTTTCACATTGATTTTCAAATTTATAATTTTCATCAATATAACTTTTCTGTGGTAATATATTATCAGTAATAAAAGTATATCCTAATATTTTTTTACTTTTGCTTATAATCGGCTGAAAATATTTTTTATCTACTCCTGATTCTTTTAATTTCTCCACCAGTTTTGGTAATAACAACAACTCTCCTGTTCCATCCAAGCCTGCAAACCCATAATCATTCTCATGTTTTTTTATATATCCTTTCGGTTGTGCATAAAATAAGCTATTTGTTTTTTCTTTACTATGACAACTTTCACATTCACTATATTCATTTTCAATATCTTCGTATTCTTCACAGTAATATTCTGGAAAACATAAAACGAATGCTTTTGCCTTTTCAAACTCTTCATCTGTAATTTTAACACCATAATTTAAACAAATAAATTCTACATCTTCTTTGTTTGATTTATAAAATTCAATTATTTGTTTATATAGTTCTGAATCTTGATTAATCTTATATGTATATTCTCCAGAAAATCTATTTCCTGTTCTGTATTTCTTTAATCTGTATATGAATCTAGCGATAATTTTTTTAACTTTCCAATCTGTTTCTTCATCATTATAACTTAATACAATTTCTACATTAACTTCCAATTTCGTCTCCTCCTGTTATCACTACAATTTTGCTGCTTTTGTTTTCTCTAAACCGACTTATCTTTGCTTTTATCCAAAATATAATTTCCATTAATATAGCTGTATACATAATAATAAAAGGATCTATTGGAAATACACTACTTTTCAAGATTGTAATTTTACCTTTGAAAATCCAGAAATTACCAATCACCAATTCATTGGGTCCCGATTTTATATGATCTAAATCTGTTTCACTTATTTCTTTTTCTATTATTTTTTTCTCTGTTATATGATAATCCGTATAATCAAACTTGCCTGCATATACATGAATTCCATCTCTTTCATTCTTAATCATATCAATATCATCCTTAATTAAGATACTCTTAATAAAGTCGCCATTCTTGTTAAATTTCTGAACGACACCTAACATTCCAGTCGCAACATATATATTCCCTTTGTCGTCAATGGTTGCTTTATTCCCTGGAAAAATACCAACAGGTATGGAATATGATTTTTTAATAAAAGAATCTTTTTTATTTTGTAATTGTATATTACATACTATCATTGTTACAAAGTCTTGAACATTACTTACAGTAAAAATATTTCCCGAAAATATTGATCTATTTCCGAATTACTTGGAAATAGTTTTTTAATTTCTCGTAAATACCATTTTCTTTTTTTTATCCATTTTTTTCTCTTTCCTTGTAAAATGCAAATATAAAAAATATACACTTCAAATTTTTCTTGATTATTATCATATAGTTTTTTTATTATATTTTTTCCTTCATCAACTATATTATAAATATCATTTTCCTTATTTAAGAAAAATAAATATTCCGTGGTTGCATAAAAATAACCTGTAAGTAATTGTATTTTGATATTTTTTTTAAAAAACCTTTTTTGATATTCTACTAATTCAAAAAAAAGTTTTTTTTCATAACAATCTTTCTTATAATAATCTATAACATTCTCCATATAAACTTCTTCTAATGCCATCCAAAGCTGTGTATATAAAAGTAAGAAAATATCATCTCTCTTATTTTGTTTCCACAAAATATATAACTCTCGATTCGTTTTTCCAGTTTGATTTAAAGAAAAAAATGGCTGATTATCATAAACCAATTGTTTTAACCCATGCATCACTTAATTTTACAACTCCTTTCTTAGCTATACATGTACCTTCGATAATTTTCTCTTTATAATTGTATACAAATTTATATACGATTTCTTTTCCTTTAGTTTTTCCTATAGCTTCCATTTTTCCACTTTTCATTTCCTTTTTTACAATTGGTTTTACATACTTCCACTGATTCTTTTTTGTTACTTTTGTCCACTCATGTTTACTCTGCATAATGTGCCTTACTTTATTTTGATCAGAAGCTACTCTTCTTATTGCACTATTGACTCCTTTTACCGCTAATCCACTACTTGATGATGCTCCCATAGCAACACCGATACCATAACCTGCAAATGCTCCTATAATGGCTCCTACTACAGCTCCTTTAATTCCATATGTTGCTATAAATAAATTTCTTTTTTTCCCTTTATATCCTAATCTTTTAGCAACTAATCTACCTTTATATGAACCAGCTATTGCACCAACAATTCCTCCTACTCCGACACCTACTAAAACTGCTGTACTTACTAAAAAATGCCCACTAGGATCCACATAATTCACCGGATTATTCGCACAATACACATATAAATGTCCCGTCTCCGATTTAGTCGTATCTCCACGGTAGGTATCCTCTGTCATAAATCTACCATCTTCTGGATTATAATACCATGCATTCAGATAATACAATCCCGTACTCTGATCATAGATTCCACCAGTATAACACACTTCATTTTTCGCCTGATCATCTCCATGAATAATTGTCTCTCCAAAATCCGTATACTGATAGGTTGCATCTGCACTTCCATCTTCTTTCACTAGGCTAGTTGTACTTCCCTGAATATCTTCATTATACAGATAATATTGCGTATCATCCCCTTTGAATCTCTCAGTTGCAAGGACATTTCCTTCTGTTCCAATCAAGTTCTGTGTAAGTCATCTCTTTTACACGGTCAAAACTGTCATAGGTATAGACTTTTTAAACTACCTGATCACTGTTATTTAATAGATTTCTGTGGTCTTTAATCTCTTTGACTTTTCCATAAGCATCATAAGTGTAACTTCTGTGACTTCGTAAGGTCTCAGGGAACTTAAGTTATGAAATCTCAAGTTACTCAAACTTTTTCTTAATGTCCCTGGAAACTTAAGTAACTTATAATATAATGCATTTAAGGTACCTCAGACCTTACGATGTCTGCTGGTTGATATCATATATCTCTAAACAATTCAGCTGATCCAAAACACATTCCTTCATGTGCTATTGTTTGTAAAATAATTTTATTTTCTGAGACAAAACATAAATCTATCCAGTCTGCAAAAGCATAAATATTAGGATATTCTTGTAAAACTTTTCTTACATCCTTGTTATATTTATATAAATACCAATTATCCGTCATATAATATCCCTTTTTTCCTTTTTCCCTTTTAATTATAGTTCCATTTTTACGACATAATCTACTTTCCAAGAAAAATTTTTCTAATTTTTTAAATATTAAACAATTCTTAGTTTGTAATTCTTCCCTTTCTTTTTACCTTCTCAATTGGTATTTTTAATATTAAAATATTACTATTTTCCTGAAGTATTTTTAATATTTTTTTATATTGGGTTATTACTAATTGGTCCATACCAAAATTGCAAATATCTTCATACACCATAATTATTAAAATCCTCCTATTTTAAAAACCAACAATGTACATGCATTTGTTTTCTCGCATTTTTATTTTTACTCCACTTTAACATTGGATGATAATGATAATATTGTTTTCCCTGATCTTTTTCCTTCTTGTGTTTTTGCATTGCAGATACTTTATGAATTGGGCTTGCAGCTTTACATGCATCATAAGCATATCCAGAAGATGTCACAAAAACATTTCCATTTGCTTTCAATCTCATAGCTGCTTTAGATTTAGTCTTTATAGCATCATATATATATACTTTCGCATTTATCCTTTTTGCTTTATAATAATGTATCTTAGGTTGTTTTCGCTTTAGTGTTGAAATTGCAGTTGCAGCAACATATGTAATTCCAGCTATTACAATATATTTAAGCGCCTTTAAAATAACTCCTCCTAAGTCTTTCTTAAGGTCTCTGGGACCTTAAGGATTTTTACTATTCAGACAAGATTTTTTAGAATACATGAAACTCCAAAATGCGTATACTATAATTCCAGCAGTAGTCAAAATGAAATGAATAGTCTGTAACGACAAAAAACGAAGACATTGATACCGTAGACCTTAAGAAATTTTAAGATTCTGTGATACCTATAAAAAATAATAATTATCCTTATTTACTTTCATTTTTTTTATAATAAAACAATTCGGATATTCTTTAAATCCTGGAAGTGTTGATCTATATTTTTTCATTACACTTCGTGCTTTTTTCCAACTTCCAAAATAACCAATCATAAGTAAACTACCCTCATCTTCATATGTCAGTTGATATATATACATATTTAACCACCTCACTCCCTAAAAATATTTTTCCATCCAAAGTTTTCAATTTCATATTTTTGGTTTAAAAATTTCAACATATCTTCATATTTATCTATTTTATATAGAATCTTTCTTTGTTGTTTATCTAAACAATACATTTGTCCATTCTCAGTATTTTTTAAACACAAAAATTTTTCATGATCATAATAATAATCCATTTTTCCATTATACACTTTTATATTTTCTCCATATTTTACTTCTATATCATGATTTTCTGGATTATATTCTTCTTTTTCGATCATATAATTATTTAAAAGTTTTATTATAAAATATGATTTTGTTGCTCTCCAAAAACCTTCATTCCACTCTGCTTCATTGATTTTATATTCATTAATTTCCAAAAATTCCTCTTTTCCTTTAAATCTTGGTTGTTGTGAAAATTTTTTCTTTCCTATTTCTGCCTTTTTATATGATGAATATACCGCAATAATTATTTCATCATTGTTTTCTGAATTATCCTCATAATACGAGAATTTCAACTCATAAATCATGAATATATTTGCACCTCCATTTATATTTTTACTGTATCAATTATCGTCCTCTATCTCCCCACTTTCTCAATTCACTATATTGCTTTCCTTTTCTTGCCCATTTTCCTTTTCCATAATGTTCATTCATTTTCCTAGTTGCATACTCATTTCCACTTTCCCCTTTTTTTGGTCTAGATCCATGTGCCCAACTTGGAATATCTGTCGCTCTTTCTTTTTTACTTTTTTTGATTCTTTCTTCTTTTTAGTATTACTTTTTTTCTTACTTTTACTATATATTATCCTATCCACTACTCCTGCTGTAAGCCATACAGATACTTTTGTTTTAGAAATAATTTTTCTTCCTGCATATTTTGTTTTTGAACTATGATTTTTCCATGATGAATATGACACATAAGCTACTGCACCTCCAACAAGTACTAATTTTATAACTGTATACATTGCTGCCGCAAAATGCCCACTAGGATCCACATAATTCACCGGATTATTCGCACAATACACATACAAATGTCCAGTCTCAGGGTTCATTATCTCGCCGCGATAACTATCCTCTGTCATAAACCTACCATCTTCCGGATTATAATACCGTGCATTCAGATAGTACAACCCCGTACTCTGATCATAAATTCCGCCAGTATAACATACTTCATTTTTCGCCTGATCATAACCCTGGATCATTGTTTCTCCAAAATCCGTATACTGGTATATTGCATCAGCACTTCCATCTTCTTTTACCAGACTGCTTGTACTTCCCTGGATATCTTTGTTATAAAGATAATATTGTGTTGCATTCTGTTGAAATCTTTCTGTTGCGAGGACATTTCCATCGGTTCCAATCAGATTCTGTGAGTTTTGCTCTCCATTCGCATCTGTCGTGTAAGCCACAACTCCATTCTGATAATAATAGTTAGTCGTCTCATCTCCATCGACCTTCTGGATCCGCTGTCCTTCTCCATTATAGATGTTCTGCTGGATCACCGCTGTCTTTCCGTCTTTTGTCACGGACACCTGACTTAATCTGTTTTCCACATCATAGACATAAGTCTGATCTTCTCCAGTCTTTGTGTTCTTGATGTCCGTCTGATTTCTATTAGTATCATAGCTGTACTGACGGAGTTCTTCGACTGCAATCCCTTTTTCTCTGATCGCAGTCTTTAACTGGTCCAATCATTATAAGTATAGAAAGAATGTATTAAGTTCCCAGATTCTTAAGAACCTAGTTCAAGAATCCGTACGCATCTCAAACCGTACATTATAACTCCCAATTCCAAAAGTTATCACTTACTTCTTCCAATAAGATTAATGAAAAATTCTTCGGCTTTATGATTTTCTTTAAAATATCCATTTTAAGAAAAGTATCATAACTATATAATTTGTTTAATGACATCTCTTCAATTTCCTGTAAAGATATATAGACCACATGTTTTTTTAAATCTTTTTTTATTTTTTCATACTCCGATGTGTCTGGACTTGTCAATCTACCTATTATATGATAAACTGCTGGAATATCCTTATCACATTCAAGAGATTCTCTTGCATATTTAAGTGCAGTTTCATTGAATAAATCATATTCATCTTTTGCAACTTCCCAAACCGCTCTTAAATATAAGATCAATGCCTTATTTTTCTCAGATCCGTTATTTTCCAACCATTGCTGATATCTATTGATTTCACTATTTCCATAAATACTTTCCACATAGCTTCCAAATATAAAAAATTGTTCTTCCATCATATTGGTCCTATTTTTTTCTAATAATTCCAATATCATCTCATATCTATCATTATTTACAGGATAGTATAGTTCGAATACACATCTCTGTAATATAAATTTCTCATCTAATAATAATCTTTGATATAATTTTTTTTCTTTCTGGCAAATAATCGTTTTTTTCTTTCCCATTCTTTCTCGAATCCTATTGATGAGTCGTTCTCTGTAAATTCTGTTATATCTTTTATCTTTTTCTATATTATCAATCAATTTTTTATTTATTTTTTTTAACCACTTGTTATCATCTTCATTTATTATTACATCCTCAACAGTATAAAGTGCCTGATATCTTATATCATCATCCCAAGATTGTAATCCATTCAAAATAGCATCTAAATATTTCTCATTCTTTGTTATATAAAATAAATAATCATAAATTCTGTATTTTGCATAACTTTTTTTTTCTAAGTTTTGTAAAATTTCTTTCATCCTTTTTTCAATGATATCATCATCTAATTGTCGCATTATCCCAATATATCCTATCGCTTCAATCAACTCATAATTAATAAATTCATCTTTTTGATATTGTTCAAATAAATTCAAAAAATCTTCTAACCTTTTAAATTCTTGAATTACTGATATAGACTTTTCTGCAATTAATCGATTCTTATCTTTTATCATATATTTTGAAATATCATAACTCCAGTCAGATAATTCACATTGAAGAACATCCAATACTTTTGTTTTATAGTAACTATTATTACATTGGCTAATTTCTCGTATAATCTCTTTATCTTTTTGTGAAAATAATATGGCTTGTTTCTGTTTATTTATTATCGACATTAGTTTTTCCAATAAATTCATAGTCATTTCCTCCCATAATAATGTCAAAACCTAAATCATTCATTTCCAAAGCTTTTATTTCGAATATCTTTCTTATAGATTTACCTGTTCTTTAGTACTTGATTCACTTAAGAAATAGATAATTCCCTATATTAGATACATTATTTCAATATTAGAAATATTTGTTATTTTAAGCGAATCAAGTATCACTATTTTCTGAAATCTTAATGTCCCTGGGACCTTAATTAATCTGCTTCTTCTCTCTGTGTAACATACTTAAGGTACCGTAGCCCTTATGGAATCTGATATTTTTTATATCATTTGGTTTATTATGATTTTTCTACTTACTTTTCTGATTTCACTACGTTTTCGTGTTTTATTGCATCTCTTTTTCCTTGTTTTCTGACTTCATATGGTCTACGAGCACTTAAATTTATTCGAGCACTTAAATTTATTATTCTGGAATGGATCCGAAGAAACCAAAATGACCAGAAAACGTATGGCGAATTATTCTTCATGTTCTGTGATGATATTCAGGACATGGATCTAACCAATGCACTGTAGAGCCTTATGGC
>ENA-OQJL01001156-OQJL01001156.1-human-gut-metagenome-genome-assembly--contig:-NODE-1156-length-13295-cov-5.114995_pt1 | contig 13295 bp, 7 predicted proteins | sample MGYA00242604_ERZ504770 | MGnify/ENA primary metagenome ERZ504770 (study PRJEB26092, sample SAMD00036359) | human gut metagenome | host: Homo sapiens | study: EMG produced TPA metagenomics assembly of...
TCCTTAATCGTATATTTCCCATATGGAAGATAGCACTCTGCAGTTCCACCTCCACTCGTTCCTGTAGTCAAAGTTGCCACAATATCCTGATCTTCATCATAGATTTCATAGACTGCATCATTTAACAGCTTCTTTGTCTCTGATGAACGTTTGACTAGTTCGATCCTGATCTTATTTTCATCATCTTTATACGGACCAAACGTGACTGTCTTATGAACATCAGACTTGATCAAGACCACATCTTCATCTTCCATCATTTCATGCTTTGGATCACCCTTGATCTGATGCAATGTATAAACACCGATCGCTAACGAGATTGAAGTTGCTTCTCCTTTTTCATCAGTTATCAGAGTATCGACCACTTCTCCATGCGGATCAATGATCTGAAATTCCGCCCCAGATTCCGGTACATACTTATCTTTATTTACGGACATTTGCTTTTTGATCGAAATCTTTGCGGATTTTGTATAATCGTCTTTTAAAACGAATTCATACACTTTGACTTCATCCTCGATCGATGCTTTCATTTCTGTGGAATACTGCGGTAGCGCAAGGTCATAGCCTTCGACACCTCTGGTCTGCACGACTATAAACCCTGTCTTCTTTACGAAATCTTTTAGGAGCATCGCTGCCTTTCCTTCGGAATCTGTGACTAATGTTCCAAGAATCGCATCTCTATTATCTTTTTTCAGTTTTTCAATGTAATGAAGCCTGTCCTGTGACGTTGTCAATGTCTGATCCTTGAAATCTTTCACCATAGATTCATCCAGTACAACAAACTCAGCCCCTGGTTCTGGTTTAGACTTTCCATTCTTGACCATCGTTTTTCTGACCCGGATCTTGTCTCCATTATAATAATTATCCAGCTCAAATTTTTTAAATTTCTTATCGCCATCTTTGATCGTTACATCAAAATCATCAGCGATCTTATAATTATCACTTCCTTTTGTCTGATGAACCGTGTAGATACCAGGATCTAACTTTCCAGATTGAGCTGCACCATTTTCATCCGTGATCAATGTTTCTATGACTTTCTTTGTCGACTGATCGATGATCTGGAATTCTGCCTTATATTCTTCTTTTTTTGTATAAGTTCCAGTTTCCTTATCACTGATCCTTGTAACCTTTGTCAACATGATCCCTGCATGTTGCTTTGGATCGTTTGATTCAACCTTATAGATCATTTTAGATCCATCAATGCTTACCCATTTGTCCGGTACCATATCATATCCATCGGTCGTTTTCGTCTGATGAATACGGTAAGCTCCATAAGGAAGTAAATCTGTTTCTGCGATCCCTTTGTCGTTCGTTGTGATCGTCTGTTTTAAGTTATTCTTGGAATCATAAACCTCAAAAACTGCCTGTGCTTCTGGAACATTTTCCCCTCCAAACGTCTTTACAACCTGTATCGTTCCTTCATATTGATCTTCTTTCAGATACTGGGATGTATTTTTATCGACCGTGACTGATATATCATTACTAGATAACTTATATCCCAACGGAGCATACTTCTCATGTAAACGGTAATATCCCGGATACAGATCTGTCACTTTTGCATAACCATCCGCATCAGTTACCATCTGTGTCACAAGTGTTCCTGCTTTATAGACAACACTCTTGTTATCGGAGCCTGTGATATCATGGTCAGCGTATAGCTCATAGACAGCATTCTGCAAGTTTGCTTCAACTCCTAGATCCCCTCGTTTATTCTTTACAGTTCCCTGTTTAAAGATCTCCAGATCACTCTTTTGAAATTCATTGGTATAGTTAAATGTGAATGATCTGACTCCACCCTGTTCCACTTTGCTCTGATCTGTCTGATCTGAGATCAGGTGTCCGAATGCGGATTTTGTTTCCCTGACCATCCAAGTGTGGACCGAGGCACTCTTTAAGGCTGAAATCTTCTGCTCTGCAAGTTTTTGTGCTTCCTGCATTGCCACAGCATATGCTTTTGCCGAAGAATCGTACCAGCCATTATCTGTCGCTTCTTTTTGCTGACTTTTTGAAAGATCGTTCCAATTCTTTACATAAGTCTTTTTCGTTGATGTCACACTATAACTTACCGTTCTTTGAACAGTATAAGAAGCTTCTCCATTGTCATCGGTTGTTACACTTCCTTGATAATTCCCATCCATATAGATCTGAAATACTGCTCCAGAAAGCCCTGCTCTTGTTTCCGCATCTTTCTTTTTGATCTTGATCCTTACATTATCTGGGCTGGTTCCTGACTTTGTTGCACTCGTTTTCGCTTTTTCAATATCTGGCGGTGTATGATGAAATCCGAACAAAACCTGATGGGAATCCAGTTTCTTCTTTTTCGCACATTTCTTCACTGTATAATAATAGATCGTTCCTTCTGGATCCTGATCACTGATCGTTTTACAGAACTTTTTTGCATCTTTCTGCGAATAACCCCTGTCCACATTTTTTCCTGCCTGATAAACGGTATTTTGCTTATTCACTCCATGTCCACATGCCCAGATGTATGCCTGACACAATGACAGATCTTTTGTATTCTTGCCGCTTGACCTGAAATACCAGTTTAATGCTTTTGCAATTCCCTTTTTTTCATAAGTTGCTGCATTGATCGTCTTGTATTTTAAGGTATCTCCAGAACACATGGTCTTTCCTGAGTTTAAGCAAAACACTCTACGGCCGTCAGCTGTCATACTCCACAGACCTTCTGATGCAGGCCGATCGATCTCTGAGAGCTTATTACTTGATAATGCTTGGCTCATCACCAGTTTGGCTTCTCCTGTGAAAGCCTTGACGTCTCTATTCTTCAGGAATAATGATTCTCCTGAACCACTCAGATACATTGTCATGATCATCAGGAGGGTAAGAATACTTACCGATATCTTTTTACAGATCGTCTTCATTTGTTTCAAACTTTCTTCCTCCTTTTTTACTTATAACGGTTTGTGAAATATCCTGGCTGTCCTTCCTTGTCGATCCTTCCATATTCAGAATCTACGTGGTCTCTCGAAAATCCAGTTCCATTCTGTCCTTCCAGTTCGATCGAGCCATTAAACATGCCGTCATCATGAATAATGTTGTGTGTATCGAATGATCCATCTGTTTTCTTCCAGACAGCATACAATTCACAAATCTGTCCAGCATCGCAGAGAGTATTGACTGACTGTCTGTCGGTATATTTTGCTTTGATCGCATTCGGATCTTCACTCCATCCAAGGAAGGTATATCCCGGCCGTTCAAATGTATTTGCTGGCAGGATATCATCCTGTCCATATTTTAATTCCACAGTCTTTTTGCTGCCTGATGCACCATTTCCATCAAATGTTACTTCATAAGAGTTCTTGGACCAGACAGCATAAAGTGTCATACCCTCCGTGTTACTCCATGTGATCGTCTCTCCTGGAGAATACCGTGCTCTCACCGCATGTTTATCTGTATTCCATCCAACAAAGGCATAGCCTTTTTTCGTGTATCCATTCTCAGCAAAGCTGTAATTTTGATCGTACGTGGCTGTTCCATCATTCACATATCCAGAATCTTCTCCATTTCCATCATAGTTTACAGTGTATGTATTCGCTGTCCACTGGGCTGTCTCTGTATAATTACCACATACCAGCCAGCCTGTATTGGACATCCATTTTGTTCCTTCATCCAGCCATCCTGTCAAGGTATAACCTCTCCTTGATACATTTGGAAATGAAAAATTATCTCCATCGGTAAAATTCCATGTTACGTCCGCACCATCTCCACCATTTCCGTTGTAATAAATGCTGCGGCTTGGCTTTTCCAGATTCAGATTTATAGAACACCAGTCATAAGTTTTCCATCCATCTCTGTCAGCGGAGGCCACTCCGACCAATCCAGTACTGACATGGATATTTACTGATTTCCAATGTTCTTGAGTATCATGATAGGAATTTTCCCAAAATCCATCATTTCCTCCGCAATAAAGCGTTATATCCTTGCTCGGATCTGAAAATACTGGTTTATCCACCGTTACCCATTCCCAGGATCGATGCTGTTCATGGGCCGGTAACAGATACCAGACCTTGATCGTTAAAAGTGTATAGTTGTTGTTACTGTTCTTCTCTGAATATATCGTCTGTTTATTCACTGTAAGCTTATAATCTCCGCCTCCACCGGAATACGTCGTTACCGTATATGGATGTCTGGAATTATTAAATGTCCCACCGCTGACATTTTTATTTTTTTCATATTCATCACTATGAATATACATTGTCAGACTATCACTTTTCCCATTTGGTCCATTAATGTTCACTGTTAAATGTCCATCTTTAAAATGTTTGTTTCCTCCTGTATTATATGATTGATAAGCATGTGCCTTCTTCATCTGATACCATGCCAGAACGGAAACAAATGAAACCATGACCACTAATACCACTACGATCTTTCGTTTTCTTTCCAAGATCTTTTTTGCATTCTTCATCACATCCTCCTCTCCATCTATTTTTATCTATCTTCCTTTTGTTTCCTGATCTTCTGTCCATGATTCCTCATACAGTACACCACATACCGGTATCTTCCATGTCCTCGGTACGGATGACAGGTTATAAGTGTGACCATATCTTTCCCTTTTTGAATCAGAATCTTGTCCATATCATATGGATCGATCACTTTAATCTTTGTAACCCGATAATCCAGTCTTTCCCATGGATTTCTAATGATCACCTGATCGCCTGTTTTTAACTGTTCGATGTCCCGAAAATACGGAATTCCCCGATATCCCCGATGTGCAGCGATCACGCAGTTGCTGTCTTTTTGTCCTACTGGCAGGGATGTCTGTCCCATGATCGCTGCTCCTTTTCTCATATTTTCCATCGTCGCTCCCAGATATAATGGAAGTTTCTGTTTCATCTTCGGTATCTTAATGTAACCGAAGGTATTTTTTTCGTTTCTTAAGACGATCGGTGCACTGCGGTAACTGAATACATCCTTTAGTCCTGCTTGTTTTTCTTTGAATATCTTCCTGTTATAGCGGACTGCTTTTTGATACAGTAGATCATCCTGTTTTCTTTTGCTTCTCCTCTGCGTCAGTTCTTTCACCGTCTGATCGGACTGTTTTTGTTTCAGATATGATATGATCTCCGGATAAAGCAGTAACGTGATCCCTATTACCAGAAAAAAGATTCCAACAATATTTATGATCTTTTGTTTCACCCATATCTCCTTTCCCCGCTTTTTCTTTTCATCTTTTCATATACTTTTCTGGCTGCGATCAATACACAAATGATCAATAGTCCTGCAAAGATGGCCCGTTTGTAAACTTCCATCCATTGCGAATGATGATTTCTTGCTCTTATCTCTTCCTCTTTTGCATGATAAGCTGTGCGAACTCCTCGGACTAATAAACGCTTGTCATTGACTCCATAGGGTGTGCAAGTAACCAATGTTACAAGATCTTTTCCTTCCATGATCTGAAGTTCCTTTGTATCTTGTGGTTCCACGACTGTGATCTGATCCACACGGTAAGCAAGCTTTTTATCCAATACATGTATAAAAAAGAAATCTCCCTTTTTCATCTCTGTCAGATCTGTAAAGATTTTTGCAGAACTAAGCCCAGTATGTCCAGTCAGCACCGCATGGGTATCTTTTCCTCCAATCGGAAAGGAAGATGCAGCCAGATGTCCGATCCCATGTTCCAAAACTGTCCCACTTGTCCCATGATAGATCGGCAGATTAATTGAAATGCAAGGAATCTTTAAATATCCCATAATCGATGATCCATCAATATTTAATATTCTGTTATAATGAACCATCTCTCCATCTAAGCGTTTTTCCTTAAACGGATCAGTCAACTGTATTGAAGATCGCAGCAATTCCCCATTATACTGTTTCGCTTCATCCATTACTTTTTTTATGATCGCCTGATCCATTCCGGCTGCCTTTTCCTGATAACTTTCCACTGTCGAACCTGCACTCTTTTCAAACAGATAGTTGCTTACAAATGGATAAGACAGCAGAAAAAAGCCGGCCAGAATAACCAGAATCGGTATGATCTTTTGTTTCATTTTATCTTTGTGATCGTCTTCTGTTTTTGTTCAAGATCAAGATCCCACATCCAGCAACAACAACCCCTGCAATGATCAGAAGATAGTTTCCTGCCCCACCTGTCATTGGCAGCATGAACTGCTTCTGATTTGTGATCTGCATATTGATATATGCATTTCCAGAATCATCGTGTTTTGTCATCGTTGCCTTTGTCTCATCCACAGTCGCACTCGCTGCTGTAGTCTGAACCGTCACATCATTCTTTAATACCGCACCATTAGGAACTCCATCATTTGCTGTGGAATCTGCATCAGACTTACTCTGGATCCCTGTGATGTTTGCTTCGGTTGGTGTGATATCTGCTTTTGTCTCTTTGACCTTAACGATCACTTCTTTCTTTAACAGAGAGTATCCTGCATCGGAGTGTGTTTCTGTAAATCCATATTCATCTCCTTCGATCCCATTGATCACAAGTTTTCCATCAGAAGACGGACTAAACTGAGTCGCATCAGCTTCTTTTGCAGACTTTCCTGTTACCTGATAAACACCTGCTCTATCTGCTCTTGCTACCAGATAGTAATTATCTGTCTTATTTTTTACAACGAATTTAACCTTTGTTGCATCTCCCTTGCTGTCAGAAAATTTCTTTGTCAGATCATATCCGTAAGAGTATACGATACATTTGTCTTTTAAAATATCATAATAATTCGTATTTGTTCTCTTCCACGTAAGGGATACATCGTTTGGATTTCCTTTATCACCAAGAATAACTCTGTCATCTGTATTCACCTTAGCTGTATAGTATACAACAATATATTTATCAGAATATTTCTTATTCAACTCATTAAGTCCTGCTTTTGTCATCTCGATCTTCATTGCAGGATCGTCTCCAGATTTTCCGTATGTTGCTGCAAACTTTGAATCCGTGTCGGAACTCTTCCATACAGCCAATGCACCACTCTTCTCAACATTGTTCACATTTGTTCTGTCCGCTGCATCCTTAGTTTCATAAATTGCGATCACGGCATCTTTCCCATATGTCATTCCATTTGCCATCGTATCGTTAAATGTATAAGTTGACAGGTAGGTTGTTGATGATGTGATATGTGGCAATTTTGAAATGAACTGATAATCCAGTCTTTCTGCTTTAGATGCTGTCACGGTACTCTGGTATTTATATTCATTTCTTGCAGAAGTAAAATCTGCCAGTCTGTCTGTATTGGCAGTTGTTACATTGTCCTGATCTGGATTATTGCGTACTCTTTTGTCAAGTGTTGGATTTCCAGTTTCATTCTTTGGATAACAGATCACATCATAGAACCAGTCATCTCCCTTAGAATCCGTGGATGGCAACTGTACAAACCATGGATTTGTTGTGTAAGTTACATTTTCTGGTACCTTTGTCTCAACGATCAGGTAAAGACCCAGTGGCAATTTGTCTTTACTTGTCACACCATTAGCATTAGTCTCATCCATGGCTGTCCCATTCTTTCCCATGTAATCTTCTAATTTATCTTTCGTTACCGTATTATCTTCTAATGCCTTGGCAAGTTTCTCATTGATCTGCTGGCTTGTGAAATATGTCTTGCTTCCTTCTGTTTTAGCTGCATCAGAAGATGTCAAATCCAAAATCTGCTGTATTGTGGTTGGAAGTTCATAGATCATCTGAATCTTTCCATTCTCACTCTGCTGTTCAACATCTCCAACTCGCAGGTAACTAAATTCCACACCTTTGATTGCATATTTTTCCAAGGCTGCTTCCGCAGCAGCGTCCTGTTTTCCTGTTGGTGTAAACTGACTAGTATTAACACCGGCCTGTTTTGCTGCTGTCATGTCATATTTGTGGATCGTTATGGATCCAGTTTTGCTTGTATCGACCACATCTGTTGATGCCGCTTTGATATTAACGATAGGTGCAAGCATCATTGCTGCAGATAATACAGCAATCGTTATTTTTTTAATCATATTTTGAATCTTCATTTTTCTTTCCTCCTATTTTTTAGAATAGAAAAAGCACAGAAATCATTGATCATACTCAATGATTCTGTGCTTTTCTTTATGTAATATATACTATTTTATTTATCTGTTAAATTAGTTTTGTCAGGTGCGATCATGATCGTATTCCAAAAAGAATCCTTGACTGCCTCTGTCTGAATCTCATCTACTACTGTATCAAGATCGACATCACTTGTTAACTTCTTGCTCGCATCCATTACGGAAACTTTATCGTTGATTCCTAAGGATGTGATCGTAACAAACTGTTCTTCACTAACTAGTGTTCCTTTCTTTAGTGGAACCGCTAACTGATAATTCTTCTGCAATACTGACTTAATCTCATTATACATTGCTTTAAATTCTTTGCTTCTGTATTTCTTCTCAGCTTTCAGCTGCTTTGCCTTCTTATCAGCCTTCGCAGATATCTTTTGATCAGAATAAATCTCCCAGCATGGACCTCCTGCTGATGCTGACTTCGTCTGTGCGATCACTTCTTTTAGTGGATATTTGTACTGTGTACGCTGTCTGCTTCCAACATCTGCAACCGTTACCTGATCATTATCATCGATCGCAACCAATACGATAAAATGACCTTTCTTCGTAAAATATCCTGGCCCCATCAGTGCTACTACTGGATGCTTCTTCTTCAATGCATCTCTAACCTTGCTGACATCACTTCCAAGTCCATGACATTCCAGTTTATACTTTTGTGCCAGTGCTGGGACCATCTCATGACTTGCTCCAGCACTACTGTAATAGCCATTCTTATATGCCCATACTGTTGTATCAACTGGAGTTACCCATTTATTCGTCAGCGAACTGATACAAACTGCCATAGCGCTTGGTCCGCATCCACTACTTTTGATCTGATATCCATTGTCATTCCATGCTGCATCTGCCTGATTAAAGTAAATAAATCCCTGTATCGTCTCTTTCTTATCTTTCATCTCAAGACTATGATCATTATATACTTTTGGAATGATAGATTTTTTATCTTTCTTGTCTTTTTTCTTATCTTTTTTATCTTTCTTCTTATCTTGATCAGACTTTGTCTTTTGTTTCTTTGTATGTGTTGTTGCTGTATGTTTCTTTGTATGTGTTGCTGCAGCCGTTGTATGCGTATGCGTTGTTGCTTCCGTTGTCGGCTTTGCCTGAGTCGTCTGTGTTGTTGTCTCTGTCGTTGCTTCACTTTCTGTCGTCTGGGCAGAAGAATCTGTCTTGGTCTCAGTCTGTTCACTGCTTATTTGCTCTCTTGTGACTGGCTGATCTGCTCTGACCACAGACACTGATCCAAGCATCAAAAACGTATACAGAGCTACTACAGCTGCTGTTTTACGTGTTTTTCTCATCTTTCATTGTTCCCCCTAACTATTTAAACATACTTATTATACCACTTTGGATACCCTCGTCAATAAAAATGAATGGTCATGATCCATGTTCACATTTTTTTCACATCTTATGCTTCAAAGACTAATTTTTCAATTGCATATGCAACACCATCTTCATTATTTGTCTTTGTCACAAAGTCTGCGATCTCTTTCAGATCAGGTTGTCCATTTTCCATAACAACACCGATTCCTACAGCTTTGATCATCATAGTATCATTTCCTGCATCTCCACATGCCATCACTTCATCCATAGATAATCCAATTTGCTCTGCCAGATGTAAAAGTCCATCTCCTTTATCACATCCAATCTGATTTATTTCAATGTTATTTTCCAGAGAACTTGATACACTCGCAATATTTTTCTCGATTAATTCTTGTCTTGCAGTTTCCCGCTCTTCCATATCATCAAAAAATACATTGATCTTCTCAATTCCCAACGGATGCTCTTCAATGTACTTTCGCAGATCATCCAGTGGCAGTCTTGTATCTCTCACAAGTTTTAATACATGATCTGATACACCATACTCTGCAAGATGGTCAAAATAGCATCGTTCCATATACCCTTGCCCATTCTGATAAATATCACGTGTACAATGATATTTTTCCAAAATATCAAACAACGAAAATACCGTTTCTTTTGGTAGATGATTTGTATATATGATCTTATCTTCTTTCTGATCATAAACAGTTGCCCCGTTACAGCAAACTGCATATTGAACGCCTGGAATATCTCTTAAAAATTCTGGAATCGCTTTAAAAATACGTCCTGTTGCTGGAACTATATAAACACCCCTTCTGATCGCTTCTTTTAGAACTTCTTCTGTGTGTTTTGAAATCTGTTTCTCGCTGTCTAAGAGTGTATTATCTAGATCCATTGCTACTAATTTTATCTTACTCATGCTACTCCTCCACAAAAAAATAATTTTGAATGTTGATCTGAAGACTTTTATATCCCTGATACTCATTGATCACTGGATAATATGTACATGTGATATACTTTGATGTTCCCATTTTCTCTCGAAATTCATTTTCATCCTCAAAAATCATGCCATCAATCCTAGTTCCCTGACTACTCTTTAATGCTAATTTTATCACATTTTTATTTTTTCCAAAAACATTCACACGTTCCACTTTTAACTTTCTGTGCGCAAATAATGGTTTTTTATTTTCTTTTCCAAATGGCTCTAAAACAGATAACTGATGGATCAGATCCATGGTAATATAATCAACTGGCATATCAATATCAATCTGTACTTTCTTTGCAAAATCTTTTTTCTCAAGGGTACAGTTCTCATTGATCTTTTTGCGGAATTCCTGTAATTTTTCTTTTTTCAAAGAGCATCCTGCTGCCATTGGATGTCCCCCAAACTTTGTGAACACCTCTTTGACTTTCATCATCTCTTCAAACATGGAATATCCTTCGATGGAACGTCCAGAACCTTTGATTCCTTCTTTTGCATCTGTTAAGACAAATACTGGATGATTTAAGTGGTCCTTGATCCTTCCTGCTATGATACCTGCAATACTTTCATGACATTCTGGAAGATATAATACAAGCACTTTATCTCCTTTTGCTTCATATTCGAACGCCTGTCCCAGTGCCTCTTTTACACCATTTTCTGTCATGGTTTTCCGAAGATCATTCAGTTCTTTTAATTCTTCTGCTGTCTGTTTTGCCTTCTCTTCATCTTCTTCCAGAAATAGATTCAATGCTTTTTCGGCAGATTCCAAACGTCCGCTCGCATTGATACATGGTCCAACAATAAATCCTAGTGCATAAGACTGTATCTGTTTATCCAGCAGATCATGCACATTCAGCAATGCTTTCAACCCGATATTTTGTGTGTCTTTGATTCGACGTAATCCTTCTTTGACAAAGATTCTGTTTTCTCCTGTCAGATCTACCACATCACAAACAGTCGCGATCGCAAGCATGGATAACAACTCTTCCAATTGGCTTTCATCTTCTTCCATTGCCTGATAAAATGCCCTCATAAACTGAAAAGCCACTCCTGCTCCACAAAGTAACGGATACGGATAATTGCATGCTTCTTGCTTTGGATTGATCACTACATCTGCTGGTGGAAGAACCTCTTTTCTCATTCCTGCTTCATCGGTATCAAATGGCACATCATGATGATCCGTAATGATCATTGTCAGTCCATGTTCTTTGCCGTATGCAACTGCATCTGCTGCTGCAATCCCATTATCACAGGTAAGGATCGTATCAATCTGGTCTTCCACTGCTTTTTCAATGATATTTTCATTAATTCCATAGCCGTCTTTCATGCGGTCTGGAATCTGAAAATCAATCTTTCCACCAAGATCATGAATCGCTTTCCACAAAATGTAATTTGAGACAACTCCATCTACATCATAATCTGAAATAATACGGATCGTTTTCCCTTCTTGTACCTTTTGCTTCAAAATCTCAACTCCTTCTTTGACACCTTTCATCAAAAAAGGATCTGAAATATCTGAAAGTTCTCCATACAGATACTGCTGTATTTGTTCATCCCCAACCACATCCCTGTTGCGGATCAGCCGTGCGATCACTGGATCTATGTTAAATTTTTCTCCAATCTGATTAAAATCAGCCCTTTTCTTATACAGATACCACTGTTCCATCATCTTACTCCATTTTTCATAAAAAAGAGCATCCAGTATTTACTGAATACTCTTTTTGAATGTTTTATTTTCTTTTCTTTTTCTTCTTTTTCTTGCGGTTTGGATTTGCTGTGATCTTCTCTGGCTGTGCTTGACTGGCTGCCTGATTTTCTTTGATCACATCTGATCCAATTCGCGTCTTCATCATATACCAAAGTGGTCCAGTTAAGAATACAGAAGAGAATGCTCCTCCGATGACACCAACCATCAATGCTAATGCAAATTCTCTTAGGGAAGATACTCCGCAGATGAATAACGCTAACACCATAACAAATGTTGTCAAACTTGTATTGATCGTACGAACCAATGTACTTGAAATACTCTGATTCACAAGTGCTTTGATATCATCTCTTGTCCGGATCGTCTGAAGTTTCAGATTCTCACGGATACGGTCAAAGATAACGATCGTTGAGTTGATAGAATATCCAATGATCGTTAACATACATGCGATAAATGTTCCACCAACAGATAATCTTCCAACAGAATATGCTGCAAATACGACCAATACGTCATTGATCAATGCGATGATCGCACTGGATCCAAACTTCACGTCTTTGAATCGGATCGCAATGTAGATCAGCATACAGATCGCTGAGATCACAACGGAAATAAATGCATCTCTCTGCATTTCATTACTGATCGTTGAACTGATATTCTCTGTTGTTACAGATTTTACTTTATAATCTTTCTTTAATGTATTTTCAATCTGTTTTCTCTGGCTCAGATTCAATTCTACACTTTTTACAACCATCTGATTGTTTGCTTTTACTTTCTGACTCTGAACAGAGGTTGACTTGCTGACTTTCTCGTAAGCTTTCACAACCTGTTTTTCCAGAGAATCATTGACTTTCTGGTCATCCTTGAATGTGATCGTAGATGCTGTACCACCTGAGAATTCCAGATCATAATTCAAGATTGATCCAATCTTGCTTCGATTCATTGGAAGTGCAGCAAGTCCAATCAAAATGATCACACCTGCAACTGCAACGTATTTCTTACCTGTACGGACAAAATCTCTTGTTTTGATCGTTCTTGGTTTTCCATACCATTTCTTGTCGCGAAGTCCAAAATGATATGCCGCATATACAAGGAATCGGCTGATCACAAGTGCTGTAAACATAGAGATCAATACACTCATTCCAAGTGTCTGAGCAAATCCTTTGACCGTTCCTGATCCTTTAAACCATAAAACTAATACTGCGATCAATGTTGTAACGTTACCATCGATGATCGCTGATGCTGCCTTTCCGAATCCAGATT
>ENA-OQJL01001158-OQJL01001158.1-human-gut-metagenome-genome-assembly--contig:-NODE-1158-length-13281-cov-3.420857_pt1 | contig 13281 bp, 10 predicted proteins | sample MGYA00242604_ERZ504770 | MGnify/ENA primary metagenome ERZ504770 (study PRJEB26092, sample SAMD00036359) | human gut metagenome | host: Homo sapiens | study: EMG produced TPA metagenomics assembly of...
CCTCCTTCCTAAAACAGATATTTCATATATATCCTTTTTTAGAAGAAAGATATTTTTATAAGAAAAAATTACTTGTTGAATGAGCGAGGATTTCCGCTTTGGCATCCTAAAGCATAAATGATCTTACAACATCAATAGATTTGTTCAGATACTGCGCAATCGTCTCAGCAGACAAACCGTTTTTTTGCATACTGCGGATATTTGCCTGCATTTCTTCAGTTTTACCTTCTGCCTTGCCACGAGCTTCACCTCGAGCTTCACTTTCTGTTCTTGTCTTTCTAAGTAAGCTGTCTGCAAATCCTGACATATAACTCTCCTCCTCTTTTAGATTTTCTGGCCACTCAACATTTGAGTAAGTACGGATTCCTGCCAAATCTGCTTTCATCAAGTTATTCAGGTAATCCAGAATCTGCTCATCTGATGGATCATTGCCCCTTCGTATCATAATAATATTATACCATTAGAAAAAATGTTTTTACAAGAGCGCTCATAAAAATGTCTTCTTTGAATTTTATAATACGGATGACCTCATTAATAATGACCCCATCGCTATTTTCTCGTCATCGTCTGTGATATTTCCCCTTACTTGGGAGGCATTCATGTATTATTGACAAATATGAATCACGAAGTTATAATAGAGCCACTAGAACATAGCCGTTAACCGGCAGAATAAAAGACATAGCTCCCAGATAACTGGCGAGCAATATTTAAAGACTTCATAGAAATATGAGGTCTTTTTTCGTTAATTTTAAAGGAAATTTTTAAATAAAAAAAACAGCTATAAAAAGCTGCTTTTTCCCACTCGGCTGGCGTACTTAAGATACGCTTAATACAAAATATCAGTGATCGAATGTATACAGTGTATTTCTACCTGTATAAATATCATATACTATATAGTTGGAAAAATCAATACGTTTGATGGAGTCATTTTCACAAATTATTGATAAATTTATCGAAATGTGATAAGATAAACTCACCAACAGCAAGTCCTATGTCAGTGCCGTTGTCGAGGTAAGTGTCATGTGTTGGCATCACTATTAGGCTATTGGTAATTTAGACATTAAAGATAGTCGCCTAGTTTTGTCAGGACAGGGGCGGCTATTTTTTTTGCAGATGTTACCCATAACATCACTTTCTTTGTTGAAACTCTCTCTCAAATCGACCAGGAACGAAAAATAACTGGTCAATCAACTCAAAATCATCATCCGTAGATTTCAAAATGTAATCATATAAATGAATAAATCCTAAAACTTTTTGTTCTGAATTTTCATCTAATGTATTTATGGTGGAAACAATACCGCTATACGCCCTTTGTTCTAACCAGCTTTTTAATCTTTTAACCAGCATCTTATTCTGATTTTCTCCGTCTAACAGAGCATATTTATCGTATATTTTTCTAACAACATCTGCATAATTTCTATAAAAATCCAATAGTAGGGTCCTGTATCCAACTTCACATTCACCACATGCTGATAAAAATTCTTCTCTATTCATTTTCTCTCCTTTTTTACACATATTTTTATAATCACTAATTTGATAAATTGACATTTTCATAGCTACGTGATAGTATGATTATAGAAAAAGAGTGCTACCGATAGACGGTTAGCCCAATTTACTATTTGGATATCAAAGATAGTCGCTTAGTTTTGTTAGGACTGGGGCGGCTATTTTTGTGGTTTATTATTATCCTTGCCGAATGTGTATCCGGCAGTAAAACAGGCTAATCCGAAGCTCAACACTGTAATCAAATCCGAAATACTCATTAGCGTAGCCCTCCTTTCCAATGGATTCCCTTTCGGGTTTCTATGTAATCAGAGGGTCACAGTCCCTCTGTTGAAGGACTAACCGCCTACCGTTATGGTAACACCCATGTCCAGATTATAACATATATCCTTTCTCGTCACAATATGTCGTTTTAATCCCATAACTTACACTATATTTTTACAAGAAAAAAGAACCCATACCATCCGGCATGAGTCCTTTAAAAGAATCTGATTCTTTTCTATATTTATTTAACCTTCAGCCTCTTGAAAATCTTCACATAAGCCTTCTTCATTTTCTTCGGCACCTTGATAACCATCTTCTTGTTTACGCCCTTAAACGCTTTCTTATTTGCTGTCTTTTTCGTAAGCAGCACCGATTTAATAGTTACCATCTTTAAGCTCTTGCATTTAAAGAACGCATTGTTGCTGATCTTCTTTATGTTCGCTCCGATCGTTACTTTCTTAAGCTTCTTGTTGCCATTGAAAGCCTTTGTTCCAATAGCTGTTACTTTGTAAGTGATGCCTTTTGCCTTGATGGTGGCTGGGATAGTGACGCTTCTTGCGACTTTGCTGGTCTTATATACCATCACTTCTGCCCCGGCTTTCGTTACCTTGTATGTGCTGCCAGATACAAGGTAGGTTGTTCCGACTTTTGGATAAGCAAGTTTCTTTGTAGTAACTGCCTTTTTCTCTTTGCATCGCTTGCAGATGTAAGTGATCGTGCCTTTCTTGGTGTAGGTAGGGGAGATAACGGATTTCTTTTCCCATGTGTGTCCTAACGCTGGGATGTTCTTTCCAATCTTTAAAGTGATGCCGCAGTCTTTACAGTAGGCGTCCCCTGTATATCCATCATTTTCACATGTCGCTTCCTTTTTGCCTAAATATCCGATGTGGATGTGTCCGGTAGCTGGGATCTTTTTGCCGTCAGAAAGTTTTTCTCCGCAGTCTGTACAGTAGGTATCCCCGGTGTATCCCTCGTCTGTGCAGGTTGCTTCCACTTTGTTCCGTATCTCGGTGTGTTGATGGTCTGTCTTTGGGAGGACTTCTCTCTTTTCGTCTCCGCAGACCTTGCAGACAAAGAGAATGTATCCGTTCCTCTTGCAGTTTGCTTCGTTGCGCTCCCGCTCTTCGTATTCGTGGGCTTTTCTGGCAATCTCCGTACCAGAGGATAACTTCGTGCCACAGTCGGTACAGTAGACATCTCCACTATAACCCTCTTTCGTACAAGTTGCTTCCACTTTGTTGCGGACTTCGGTATGCTGGTGTCCTGTCGCAGCGATCTCTTCTGTCTTGGTTGCACCACAGACCGTACAGGTGTAAGTCTTAACTCCTTTTTCGGTGCAGGTAGCGGCTTTAGTCACTTTGCCTGCATCCCATGTGTGTTCCGTGGTCTTGGCGATTGTCTTGCCATCGGAAAGCTTCTCTCCACAGTCTTTGCAATACATATCTCCTGTATAGCCCTCTGCCTTGCAGGTTGCTTCCTTTTTGTTACGGATCTCTGTATGCTGGTGTCCGGTCGCAGGAAGGACTTCCTGTTTTTCGTCTCCGCAGGCCTTGCAGACAGAAAGAACATAGCCGTCTGTTGTACAGGTTGGCTTCTGCCGGTCTTTTACTTCATAATCGTGTGCTTTCTTGGAAATCACTTCACCAGAAGATAACTTCGTACCACAGTCTTTACAATATGTGTCTCCGGTGTATCCTGTCTCGGTACAGGTGGCTTCCTTTTTATTACGGATCTCGGTGTGCTGATGTCCGGTCGCAGGGATCTCTTCTGTCTTTGTTTTCTGGCAGACTGTACAGGTATAGGTTTTTATTCCTGTCTCTGTGCAGGTTGGTTTCTTGGTTACAGTTCCCTCATCATAAGTGTGGTCTGTCTTTGGTATCTCTTCTTCTTTTGTCTCGCCACAGACGCTACAGGTGTAAGTCCTTACTCCCGTGTGTTCACAGGTGGCTTTTGTTGTTACCTTGCCGCTGTCCCATGTATGCTCGGTTTTAGGTATCGCCTGTCCGGAAGAAACTTTCGCTCCGCAGTCCTTACAGTAGGTATCTCCTGTATAGCCCTCTTCCTTACAGGTTGCTTCTTTTTTGTTACGGATCTCGGTATGCTGGTGTCCGGTCGCAGCGATCTCTGTTGTTTTTGTCTTACCGCAGGATGTACAGGTATAGGTCTTTGTTCCGGCTTCCGTACAGGTCGGCTGCTTGGTCACGACTCCGCTGTCCCAGCTGTGAGTGTGGCTGTCACTCCACTTCGCATAGAGGATCATGTTGTCGGTCGTATTATTGATTGTCAGTTTCTCTACTCTCTTGGTGTAATCTTCATCGGTATACCATCCGACAAAGGAACAATCCGGTTTGGACATGTTCCCGCCAAACGGCAGGTAATTCGAATCCGTGAGAGAGGTGAACGTGTAAGTAAAGGAGTAGCTGTCCTGCCACCGGCTGCCGCTCCTGTTTGTATACGTACCGCCAGGGAAGCTTAATGTGACCTTGAATTTTGCTTTTTTCCACTGTGCATAGAGGACAGAGATAGTATCCGCTGTCTTTGTTCCTGCTTTGTATGCCGTGCCACTACCGTCTTTCTTTGTGTTCCAGCCGGTAAACAGATAACCTTTTTTCTTATATTTACAGGCAGGAATCGTCACTTTCGTGCCAACATAACCAAAGAATGGCTCGTTTGCGGTCGCACCATCGGACCCGTTTCCGTCAAAACGGACAGTAAAAGCATTATCTCGGAAGATGACCTGCCGTCTCTTCCATGGAGAGATGTTGTTATCGGTATAACCGACATCCAAAGGGTTGACGTTTTCTGATATAATGGTTGGCATGAATGCGGTATCACTCGAATCCAGCGGTACGGAGATGTCAAAGGCACTCTGCCCCACGTTTTTTACAGTATCCGGCAGGTTGATATACATCAGATCATTCATTTCTGCCATCGCATTCTTTCCGATCGTGGTCAGTTTTGTGTTACTAAGGTCGATCTTCTCCATAGCTCCACAGCCAACAAACGCTTTTTCTCCAATCTCGGTGAGGCTATCCGGTAATTTAACGGATGTTAAAGCGGTATCCTTTGCAAAAGCAGAAGCCGGAAGTGCCGTAAAGCTGCTCTTAGACAAGTCTACTCCTTTCAATGCACTGCAGGAAGCGAACGCATTCGCTCCGATAGAAGTCAATTTACAATCAGAAAGTCCGTTGATCTCTTCTAATTTCTTACATCCTTCCAAAGCACTTGTTCCGATAGAAGTCAATGTCTTTGGCAAACGAACCGTAGTTACTGCATACATGTTGTTGCAGAGGGAATCTGGCAGAGCGGTAATTGTAGCGGAGGAAAGGTCAAACGTCTTTAGATTATAGCATCCAGCAAATGCATCCTTTCCAATCTCACTGATCTTACAGTTAGAAAGTCCCTGTATCTCCTCTAACTTCTTACAGTTTGCAAACGCATCATCTGCGATCTTTGTGACCGTAGGTGGAAGTTTTACGGTCTTTAACGAGGTACAGTTAGAAAAAGCATTCTTTGGTATCTCGGTGATACTGGAGTTTGACAGATCGATGCTCTCTAATGAGGAACAATCGGCAAAAGTATACATCCCGATTGTTTTCAGCCCCTTGCCTTTATCTGAGAATGTGACATTTTTTAGGTTACTGGCTTTCCAAAACGCTCCACTCTTTACTCTTTCTATACTGGATGGTAAAGATAAAGAATTGATCTTGGTATCATTATAAAGCGCATTTTCACCAATCCCTACAATAGGTATTCCCTCTAATTCTGTATTATTAACAGAAATATCTGTCTCATATGTATCATCCACGGTCTGTAGGATAAGTCCCCATTTATCTATCAAATCCCATGTATCATAATCAATACTTCCATCGGTAACATTTTTATCATAGATAAGACGAAAATATGCATTATTATTTTTTAAAAAAGACACATTTTGATTTACATTAGTCATTTGTCCTGCCTGTGAATACACACTAAGATCTGTGTTACCAGCTGTCGGGTCAGAACATATCCACTTTTTAGAGTCTTTATCATAAGAAAGAACATACATATGTCCGGCATAATAATTATTCGTATTTTCCCAACCAACAGCCACAGATGGGATTCCCTCAATCTGAACTAAGCGTTGCATGATCTCTCCAAACTGTTCACATACTCCTTTTTTCGAATTCCATGCTTGTTCCATAGACCAACCTTTATGAGCCAATGAAATATCATATGTCATGATGCTCTTTACATACTTTGTCAAAGTAATAATTTTCTCATAATCCGTCTTACAATTTTTAGTAGCCTCTTTTGCCGCTGCCTCCATCTCCTTATAAACCGTTGTTGTCTTATCCACTTTTTCGGATAACTGGTGCTTACTTGGGTCTTTATAGGTGTTGATCAGGTCGTTTACTTTTTTCGTTGCTGTCAGGGCTGGGAAATAGGTTTCGGGATGCTCACGAACGCAAAACTTTTGTGTACTTTTATCAAGAACATTATATCCAGGATTTTCAATATCACAAGCACCGACTTTTGTATTATATTGCTCAAACTGAAATTCTTCCCCATCATAAAGGATTTTTCCTTTTAAAAACTCACCTTTCGAATCAAATGGCTCGACATCATAATATTTCATAGTCTTTCCGTTTTTTAATGTTTTTACAGACTGAAATATACTTCCATCTGGCAGAATATAATCTCCATTTGTATCCTGCTTAATAATCACCGTATCTTCCGCTGCCCAAACGGAATGCGGTACAAACAGACTACAGCCAACAGCCAGCGTAAGAGCTGTTACGATACTCCATATCTTTTTTCTCATGACTTATCTTCCTTTCTTTTGTTTTTTATATCATTATTTTTATCATATCATATTTCTGCCGAATTTTTATAAGAAAAAGAATTGAATTCTGTCAACTTCTCCTGACTAGAAGTCAGGAGCTTGGAGGAACAGGGTCAGTAATTATCTAACAAATGCACTCCAATCTTATCTGGATACAATAGACTCGCTCCTTTCCCACAGGAGAAGGAGTGGAGGTCCACCAATGACCAGACGGTTTCCTGGTGAGTTGCCATACCAGGATATATATTTTTATAGGCACAGACCAGCATCTTTTGCTTTCTGTAACCCTTTATTTAAGATATTCTGGGCAGCATTCCTGTCCCGGTCATGATGGGTGTGGCAGTTTGGACAATCCCACTCCCTGTCAGATAACGTCAGATGTTCTTCTCCCTTCATGATATAGCCACAATGACTGCATGTCTGTGTTGTGTATTGTGGCGGAATAAGGACAACTGTCTTGCCATAGAATGCCCCCTTATACTGGAGCATGGTCAGAAAAGTACGCCAGGATGCATCAGAGACTGCTTTTGCAAGATGATGGTTCTTCTTCATATTACTTACTTTCAGATCCTCCGCAGTGATAAAGTCTTGGTTCTCAACTTCCCGCTTAGTGAGGACATGAAGGTAGTCGGTCCTTTGCCGTTCAATCTTTCGATGAAGATAAGCCACCTTCTTACGCTGTGTCTGATAATTTACAGAACCTTGTAACTTACGTCCCTCCGCCCTGGCGTGTTCTGCCCTCCGGCTGAGCTTACGCTGTGCCTTTGCCAGTTTATGCCGGGAAGAGGCATAAAAGCGTTTATTCTCACGGATACCACCGTCAGAATCATCGATCAGATCGATAAGATTTAAGTCGATCCCCTGCATGGAACCTGTCTTCTCCAGCTTCTGGTGAAATGGTTCATCAGAGGCGATGGCAAAAGAAGCCCAGTATTCCCCTACAGCATCTCTTTGTATCGTGATCGTTCCTATCCGGGTATCTGCCGTCCGGTGCAACAGAGATCCGATGATCTTTGGGGAAGCGCCGATGCGTATCCGTCCCAGCTTGGGAAGTGTGACATGATCCTTGTCAAGAAAACGTACATTACAGGTAGTTATCCCTTTTCTGGTGTTATACTGTGCATTTGTCTGATAAGACTGCTCATAAGATTTCTTCTTGAACGTAGGGACACCTCTATGCTGCTCCTTCTGATTCTTCCATGCGAAACGGTAGTTTTTGACCGCATTAGCGACTGCCAGTGAATCGATCTCTTTCCCGTAAAGAAAAGGCAGGGCATTCTGGATCCCTTTTGCATCAAAAGAAACGGACTGCAGATAATCTATCCGGTCTAAGTACATAGAGACATATGCAGCTGGATGCGATAAAAGGATACTGTCTACCGCTTTTGCTAACCGGTAGCGTTCATTCCCACAGGCGACTAAATGATTATAGACTGCCCGTTTTGCTCCATCATTTACAGCGATCAAATGCTTCTGGTAATCGGATGGATACAGTTTTACTTTGAATCCGATATGATATGGCATCTGTGACATCGTATGCATAAAAAGCCCTCCTTTCATGTCTGTATCATATCACATATGAAACTTGAAATCAATCTGTTTATAGGCTATAATACAGGGAAAGGAGGTATTGCATATGAAAAGAAGAGAACGGATAGATGGAGCGGTATATGAACGGAACTATGTCTATAATTTTCACTACCATCTGATATGGGTCACAAAATACAGGCAGAAGATCTTTACCACGCCAGAGCTAGTAAATGAAATGAAAGAGATCCTTTTGACACAGGCATCTCTAAGTGAAATCACCGTGGAAACAATGGAAGTGATGCCAGATCATGTCCATATGCTCATCAGCTTTAAGCCAAAATATGCAGCATCGAATGTAGTAAAGGCACTCAAAGGGCATAGTGCAAAGATCTTTTTTAAGAATCATCCTGAGATAAAAGCAGATAAGCTGTGGGGTGGACATCTCTGGTCTCACAGTTACTATATGAGTACATTGGGGAATATGAGTAAAGATGTGGTAAAACGATATATACAGAACCAATATCCAGAATAAGAACATTCTTTAAGGCGTATTCATCTCTCGGTTAAAACCGGGAGATTTCTACTTATAATTTAATTAAAAAAGACCCACATTCGAAGATGTGAGTCTCATTTTTTATATTTCCGGCAACACCTCTTTTGCAAGATCAATCAGCCATTGCTTTCGATATTTCGTTTTTTGTATCAAAGCAGGAAAGCGGAATTCATTAATCTCAAGGTCTGATCCAAACAGTTCTTTTAATGGAAAGATATTATTGTTCAAAAATACATTAAAATGTAGCGTCTCTTTAACTTCATCAGAAACCACCTGCCGTTTATGCAAGATAGATACAAAATCCAGATTTAAAAATTTATTAGCTTTATCCACTTTTACATATCCGTTGTGTTTCCCAGATGTTAAGCATACATCTTCTCGTTCGGACAAGAAGATCTGTAAAGCAGACCCGTCTTTTACTTCCAGTCCATAACATGGGCGGGGACGCAAAAAATAAAGCAGCATCCATGGAATATTATATAGGGTAGCCCAGTAATACATATGTCCTTCTGCCGAAAGGTAATCTTCCAATATTCTTCGGGCCATTCTTTCCCCTACATATATACCCGTTTCCTGCTGTATGATATAGACTGCCAGATCAAAATAATCTCGTACCGCATTGTATATATTTCGTTCATAATCAGTTAATTCTTTCTTCCGGGATTCTTTTGTCACTTCACGCGAGTTAGAACTATAAGGGCAAAAGCGATATGCTGTCTCATTGTATGGAGCAAAAGAAAGACTGCGGCTATAATGTTTTCCATAAGGTCGGTCTGTATTCTCTAATTTTTTATATAATCCAATAAGCTGTATCGGGTTATCACAGGCCGGACAAACCCCAAAATCACGGGGAACTCCGTCTTTACCCACTTTATGATAAGGTTCCTGTTTTAGTGTCAGTTTTTCAAAATTTTCCACATTGATTTCATATGGGTTACTTACCCCTGTGCGTAGCTTAAATTTTCTCATTTCTCATCTTCCGGAACGTCAACATATGTCTCAAGTCTTGGATAAACTTCACTCATTTTCCACCACCATTCCTGTGGCAGTTCCGGTACCTCCCCCTGTTCTTCTGCAAATTTGAGGCATTCTAAAATATCCCCTAACCCTATTGTAAATTCATTCGTTTCGTTTTTCAATAGGAAGAAAAGATACTCCTCTCTGTCAACATCCATATCTTTAACCACATCTCCCGTGGGTACTGCTATTTTTTCCATTACATATCCATCCTTTCTGTAATATTTTCTTATTAATATGCTTTCTTTTCCATATAAAAAAGACCCACATCCGAAGATGTGAGTCTCATTTCTCATTGTTCCGGCTCATTCCATGATTGTTGTGGAGGCTGCAGATCATAAATCTGTCGTTTCATCCACTACTTTTTCCACACCTATATTTCTTTAAATAATCACTTTGCTCTTTAAGCATTGCTTTGTACTCTGTAAGTATGTTATAAAATGTCGCCTTTTTTAATCCACTCTGCTTTATAAACTCTTTCGAAGTAATCTTCTTATTTTCCCATTCTTCATATAATTCATCCCATCCATCCGGAAAAGCTATTTTATTTCTACCAGAATTATTTCGTTTATTACGTGGAATCTCTACAATATTCTTATGTGTATTTAATATCGACTGTAACAGAGTTGTCAATACGGCTTTATTCATAGGCTGTATCATGCCATATTCATAAGTCGTAGAGTACTTGCAAATGAATAAACATACATTGTGAGAAATGAACCAGTTCAATCTATTCAAGATATCTTCTGTTGTAAGACCCAGCGAAGACAAGTCCGATACGGCCACTACCGTTGTAGCTGTATCAATTTCTAAGAGTAATTGTTCTAATCCTCGATAGGACCTTCTATTTTCAGAAAGGATCTGGACATCATCTGCTTCCTGCGCATACAGGCTCATTATTTCATCAAATACGGAAATATCCTCTATTGTTTTATGATATATAGATAATTTCATTTAAATCCCTCATTTGTTCTTGAAAAAAGAAAGAATATGATTCTTTTTTAACTTAAAACCAAGTCTATCTTCCAACTCTTTACGATTCATCGAGATAAAACAAGAACCATCTCGCATCTGACTTGATTTTGCTCTCATTTCTGCCGGTAGTGTGTTTTCCCATGATTTAAACTTTTTTATGGCATCTGCACCGCCAGCTTCAATCTTTACGGTATCCCGTCCGATCACAAAGGCACCTGGGTTCTCCTCATATTCTTTTCTAATTGACCGGATCGTGTTTTCTGCGATATAATTTGCCCCATAGTAGTCCTTGTTCCATTCCAGTTCTCTCATATAACTAGGGATATTATATCCATTCTCTTTAAATATCTCAATTAAAATCTTAGATGAAATATTTACAAGGTCTGGATACCACATATCATTTATTTCCTGCGGCTTTTTTTCATCAATAAATTCTATCAAATTTGTTACAGCAGTCATCATCCGTCCAAGATATTCCCGGTACAATGCCGTTCCTATTCGACTGAGGATTGTATTGCTTGCAGTACGAAGTCCATTTTGATCAACAGTACTTGGTAAAGAAGCGTTAACTCTGAAAAATACCATACGTTTTCTGACCTTTTCATCTGGCTCTTTCAAATCATTCCCTGCCATGACAATAACAGTCATTGACTCTGGATTTACTTTTTCACAAGCTGACTCGTCTTTGATTAAGCTTGTGATTCGTGTAAAAGAAGCAGCGTTTATCTCATCCACAAAATGAGGAAACCCCTTGCAGTATTTAAGAATATCCCTTAAATTGTCCAGCCTTGTACTTTCATTGTTCCCGGCAAGATGTGTCTTTCCTGTCATCATCTTCAAAATAAAATTAGTCATAAAAGTCTTTCCTGAATTAGCGGTTTCAGATGTCTCTAACGCAAACATTGGTAAACTCATTGTACCAATACCACGTAAAAACATATCGAAACGCAATTTTGCATGAAATGGAGATTCGAAGATGAAGTTCATAAACTTGAAATGCGTTGCCTGCAAATCGCCTGTTTCATCGACAAACATCTCGAAATTTTGAAATACTTGCATCAACTCATCAATATCTTTGCGTACATCTTCTACAGACGGATGTAAATCCAGTTCTGTCCCATCCATAAAAGCCTTTTGCTCATTCCAATCGAAAGTTAGCTCTGGATAAAACCGTTTCTGTACCGAAACGCTTATTCTTCGTTTATTATTAAGTTTCTTCAATCCCATCTCGACTTTTTTAATGACTTTAGGTTTTAATTCGATCACTCCGCCTTTATTTTGTGCCCCACACCCATTAAAAATTTCTTTATAATCTTCTTTAATACGAGTATGATCAATCATATATTTTACAATCTCAAGATTCACAGGTTCAGAAGACGTTTGCACAACGGTTACCTTATCTGTTTCCTTCGCTCTCTTAATCATAGGATTTCCCTCTATATAATCTTCGCTTTTCTTCCCAGATATCATTGTATATGGGACATCACTTGCCATTAGCCAGGCAGTCTCAAAATCTTTTTCGTACTCCTCATAGCAAAATGGAGTATCATCATACTCATAATGTTCCATATGTTCTCCATTCCAGGCTCTTCCTGACATATTCGCAGAAGCTTTAATAACCCTTGTCCGCCCATCATCCGATTTCAAGAGATAAATTTTTCGATGATCAAGGATATAATTGGATGTTCTCAGATTCAAATCCCCCTTTGCAATCATTTCGACTAAATGCTTTTTTGATTTTACAGCTTGTATCGCTTCATAATTATTGGCTGCTACTTCTAGCAAATCATTCAATTTACCATCTTTTTGTGCCATGTAATCTGCTCCGAGTATAATCTCACCATATTTGAAAAATTGCATTAAATGATCCATAAAGTTAATATCATAAGAAAATGTAATAACTTTAATAGAATCGAATTCACTAAACAAATCATCTGCATTTAGATATTCAACATTTACGAGTTCAGATTTAAAAACTTTCAATTTATTTATTTTAATAGTATCTTTATTATCCGCTCCTTTTCCTCCATCAATCACTTGAAAATCCTGTTCTTTAACGGTGTTTTTAGTGTCACCCATACATAATTCCCCCTTTACATTGTAGATAACCTTTTATTTCTGAATTTAGAATAACAAATGTCTAAAAATAAATCAATATTTTTAGACATTTATAGAAGTAAGAAAATCAAAAAACTCACACTTCTCGGGATGTGAATTTCTAGAATTTATCAAGAATTCCCTTATTTTTAATCAAACTATTATTCTCATATTTTGTACATCTAACATTCGTATGTTTTTCTTTATTGTTTTAATCCCTAGCCGGTATTCCCCTTCCTAAAACAGATATTTCATATATATCATTTTTTTAAAAGAAAAGGCTCTCATTTGGAAATGGGAGTCTTTTTTAGGGTTTCATATTTTTAAAAAAAATTCTTTTGTTCCTCGATATTAATTTATGCCACCCACTTTCTACTAGCTTACAGTTGCATATTTTTTTCTTCTTAATAATTCTCTCGCTGCATCAACTTTCATGTCAGCCAATGAAAGAGCTGCATTTCCATTTTCTTCAGGTTTTAATCCCTTTCGTGAACATTTCCACGATAATTCATTA
>ENA-OQJL01001202-OQJL01001202.1-human-gut-metagenome-genome-assembly--contig:-NODE-1202-length-12647-cov-4.015831_pt1 | contig 12647 bp, 10 predicted proteins | sample MGYA00242604_ERZ504770 | MGnify/ENA primary metagenome ERZ504770 (study PRJEB26092, sample SAMD00036359) | human gut metagenome | host: Homo sapiens | study: EMG produced TPA metagenomics assembly of...
TTTGCCTCATCCTCCGAATTGGCATACATAGACACACTATATCCCATCAGAAGAGACAGACACAAAGCAGCTTCCTGCTCAGCAGTCTTACCGTGACAAGGATACAGATCATTGATCTGTTCATGAATTTCGTTGTTCAGTCGTGCAAGATCATCAACATACACACCCGCCATATAATTACTTTTATGGAGCAGAGCATGAACTGTATTTTGAAGTTTATCGATTTTTTCTTGTAAACAGGAAGTCGTCATTACCCACTTAGTTTTTTTCACCTATAGGCTCAACATAGCCAATCGGCATGTCTACGCAGGCGCAACCAAGCATGTTCAGTCGAACAGCAATCTTACTTTTACCATCTACATTGACAAGCTCACCCACAAGCCCCTGCAGAGGTCCTTTAATTACTTGAACTTTCTCACCACGTGCCAAAGGAGAGCTATTCATACAGATTGTTTCATCCGAATAATCAAGCATGAAACGAAAACGTGCCATCTGGTCGTCAGGAATAACAGCAGGACTGCTCTCACCGCGCATCACCATATAGCGGCTCACAGTAGTAAAATTCAGGACTTCCATACGTTCTTTCGGATCAGCGTGTACAAAAACCATCATCGGAAGAAGAACGGATTCAACTAATTTACGGCGATCACTCCATTGATGGATTTCCTTCTGAACAGGTACAAAATTCTCAATCCCCACCTTGTTCAAATACTCGGAAACCTTCTTTTCATGATGCATACGAACTAATGCAACATACCAGCGTTTTGAGTGTGCTACGCCTTCCCCTGTCCCATAAATAGGCCCAGCATTTAGTGATTTCTCTTTTGTTAAAATCATACTTTTTTACCCCATGTTTTTCCGTTACTTCTTAGGTAACGGAAAAGTACACTTCATAATAAATCGGGAGGAAAAAGTCGAAAAGTACCGTCTAATGAGGGTTGAGAGCATCTTGGCTTTAGAGAAAGTAGAGATTCTTAGGAAAATTGGGCATATAAATTCCTAAGCATGAAAATAGGCCTTTTTCATGTTCAGATACATTTTTTTTCAAATTCAGGGTTAAATCGAAAAAAAAGTAGGTTTTTATTTGTTTAATACATGTGTTTTTGTCTATCTTTGCGTCAAATTTAAATCCGTTACCTAAGAAGTAACACACCAGCATCAATGCTGATTATCAAATTTTTAACCATTCAAATTCGACCTAAAGGGCAAGTCTTCACGTAATGCAAATTCTTACGATTTACCTCTGTACGCTCTTTCAACTCAAACCCCTTCAGATAAATTTGTGTCGTCTTTATAGACTTATGCCCTAAAGATTCACTGATCATTTCAATTGGAACTCCACGGAACTTGGCAGTAGTTGCCCAAGAATGGCGAATCGTGTAAGAAGTTACCGGAGAGGTCAGGTGCAAAGCCCTCGCCAAACTTTTCAAATGATTATTAAACCGGCGAAGTGCAGACTGATATTCACGATAAGCACGTTCATCCTTACGTTTCTTATCACCGGAAAGGATACTGAAAAGGTAATCGGGGCAACCCGGACGCGATGACTGGGAATTGCGAAGCTGATTCATCATTTCCTTAGCTGTATCCAAAACTTCCACACTCATTGGAGTTCTGGTTTTAATTCGATTATATCGGAGCACATTACAATCTAAAGCCGACTTTTCCAAATGAGCCAAATCGGCAAAAGACATCCCACAGAATTGAAACATCAAAGCAGCAATCGATTGTGTGCGCCGCAAACAATCCGTCTTGGGATCTTCGTAAAGAAGCCGTCGGAGTTCACTCACCGGAAGAGCCCTTTTCTGACGGATATCCACTCCTGTATACACATCACGGAACAGACCATGTACATAGGGCGCACTACCCAACTCTACCCCACGGTTATAGATACTGCGAAGCATACGCATATACGTTGATACCGTATTCGGTTTTAAGCCCGAATCATACAGATGTTCCCCGTAACGACGCAATCGGTCACGAGTGACTTGCCTGAAAGATACACTGGCATTACCACAAAATTTATTAAAAGAGAAAAGAGCATTTTGATAGACATGTGCCGTAGAAAAACGACCTTCTTTTCGTAAAAGGCCGATGTATAGTTCCCCACATCGGCTAAATCCATTTTTATTCATTATTTGCATCACTAGTTATTTTATATACAATTATAGGGCGAAAATTTGGAATTTCCATCTTAATGCCATTTATTAATTTTATTTAAATCAAAAGAAATGACAACGACAAAAAAATGCCTGAAAAATGCAACTGGCACACAAAAGAAGAGAAGTCTTGAAACTGATTATCAGGATGATGACGAAATTATTGACATCGATGAGGTTAGAAAAAGAAATGGCATCACAGGCGAAAAAAAACACTATTTCATTGCCTGTCTTCGCACTTATTACGAAGATGACGAGTTTAATTCCTACGTAAAATCTTTAACAGGACTAGCCAAGTACATTGCAGACTGGAGAATCTTTTACGTAAACACACATCATGGATATAGATTAATGAAATTCAGGAGTATACTCAGCGAAATTAGCAGTTTAAGCAAAGGAATCGGAATAATTTCGAAGCACGAAAAAGAAGAGAAAGAACAATACAAATCAAAGTATCACAGTAGAAAATAGCAAGAATAATTGGAGCGAAAAAATACAACTTATACTTTTGCCCCCGTTTTTTAGATAAAGAAATGAACGAACTATCCCGCAGAAATTATAGTGTCACTATAACAGCAAGATAGTGTCACTATCCCGACAGGATAGTGTAACTATCATCGCACGATAGTGTAAGCATCCTACAGACAGTTCCGCCTTTTCTTTAAATATAACTATTTTACTAACAAATTTATAATGTAATGACAAAAGAAAAACGGCTGATAGCCACTAACAAAACAGAAGAAGAAAGAGATCGATTAACAGAAGTATGGAAAAAACGTATCGTATCAGAGAAAGGTTATTCGGAAACGATCGCAGAACGAATAGCCGAAAAAGTGAAATCACTGGCAGACTACATGCAATATGGCCATGCCATCATCGCATACTACAGACAGAACGGTAGTTTTCAGTTAGTTACAGGCACTCTTATTTCTTATTCCAAAGACTTTCACCACTCTTATGACATGAAGCAGGTACACAGTACCTTCATATTCTGGTGCATGGAAGAGAAAGGATGGAGAACCTTTCAGATTGAGAATTTTCTCGATTGGAAACCAATTGTATAAACTTAAAAACAAACAATAAGACTGATATGAGCACAACTTATTTAAGCGTAGACTATTTTCCGCTTACCGTAAACTTTTTCGACAGAGATGCCATTGAACTGGCTGAAGCCAAATATGGTATCAGAGTGGATGGAGCTGTATGCAAACTTCTATGTAAAATATTCAAAGAAGGATATTACATCCCATGGGGTGAGGAACAATCGTTGATTTTTGCCCGCAAACTGGGAGGAGAACTGAAAGGAAAAGAGATAGACGGAATCATTCAAATTTTGCTTGACAAAGGATTCTTTGACAAAGAAAGCTATGAGAAGTTTCAGATATTGACTTCCCTTGAAATTCAGCACATCTGGATAGATGCTACCTGCCGCAGGAAAAGAAAGTTAGAAGATTTGCCCTACCTGTTAGTCAATGACACCCAAAAACAGGAAAAGGAAAATAATACAAAGGATGCAAACAATTCGTCAGTACAAGGTGAATTGAAACTGGAAAATGAGAACATTTCACCCGAAATTGCTGACATTTCCGGACAAAGTAAAGGAGAGAAAAGAAAAGCAGAAGAGGAAGAAGACAATACGGCTTCGCCTTCGCTCGAAATCCCCGGTTATGCCTACAACAAGAGTACGCACAACGTCAAAGGACTTCTGGACAGCCTGGCACAACATGGAGTAACAAACAAGAAAGAAATTACAGCTATTCTCAAGCTGTCGGATTACGGAAAGAAGGGGACGCAGATATGGATCACGCTGTCTACCACCAAGTGGGGAAAGATTGATAATCCGGGAAGGTATATCATTTCAACGTTGAGGACATAGAGATAAAATAAGGCACGGATTACACGAATTAACACGGTTTTTAGTTACTCAATTCCTGAAACCGTGAAATCTGTGTAATCCGTGCCTAAAAAAAATTACCACTTATAGTTAATACCGAAGCTCAGCAATTCCTTCAGCTGGAAAAAGCTGCCATTTTCAACGGTTGGTTTTGAACTGTCGTCAAAACGGGCGTGTACGTAAAGTTTAGTAGAAAGATAGCGGTTCAAAACAAAGTTGAATGTATTCTCCCACTCCACACGCACCCATTCGTAATTGGTCAGATAGTTCAGACGGGATTCCAGCGAAACAGCCGAAATGATTTTCCAGTTGAACGTTGACTGCAACTGAGAACCGAAGTCGTTTTTAGAGCATTTGCCTTTCTCCAGACCGAACTTGGTTTCATCTACTTCCGAATTGTCGATATATCGCAAGTTATAAGTCAGCGGACCGATGAAAACAGAAAGATTGAATTTCTGCTTATTCAATTTGTAGTCCATACCGATACTGACTGCCAAATCCGCCGGAGACAGGAATGCGGAAACAAGTTCTTCGCTATTGGCTTTGTAACCGTGGCAGAACTGAGTCTTAAACTCGGAAGAAATAGTATAGTACCAGTTCTTTAACGCTCTTAATCCTAACTTATTGTACAGACGGAACTGGTCGGTATTAATCAGGTAATCATGGAATTTATCCGACGGTGTGGATGTCATACCCAGTTTAGCCTCCAACTGATTTTCGAAAAGGACTTTCTCATTATCATTGTAGTTGGCATAAAGCTGCAAGGTAGCCAGACCAGCAAAGTTACTTTCTCCTCCCTTGTACCAGTTCTCAGAAAGGTGGTTCTGGCTGATTTGCAAAGAACCGTTACCTCCGGTAACCCACCAGTTAGGACGGCTGATTTTCATTTTTGCCTTGCCTACATCGTTGCTCATTTCTTCCGGCTGGAAAAGATGGACAACAGATGCCTTCGGAGAAATCTTCGGTTTCACATCCCTACGGAAGACATCACGGCTCATGATACGGTTTTCCGTGGTGACAACCAATTCCGGATGATTGAGATAAAGAGCCATCAGTGCTTTATTGACCGATTGATTGGCACGCTCGGACTTCGTATATGCCAAAGTATCATAAGGAAGAAGTTCCGCTGTCAACTTTTTCAAGTTGTCGGGCAAAGAGTCAAACTGTACCGGTTTCCAATCCACCTTTGAATACTGCGCCATCGGAGCATAATAATAGGCTAACGGAGTAAACAGACGAAAATAGTCAGGATCGGACGGAATATAACGTTCCGGTACAGACGGGTCATTCAGGTAGTCCAACTGACCGATATACTTATTATATAAGATTGATACAGTGTCCAATTTAGGAGTTTCTCCGGACAGATTCAATTTAAGCATTAAATACTTCTGAAGTTCTGACGAAAGCGTGTCTGCCTTCACAATTTTCGCTTTTGCCACTACGGTAGAAGGTTGAGTGGCGGTCTGTGCTGAAAGCGATAAAGATAAAGTCGAGGTAAAAACTACGAATGATAATAACTCTCTTCTCATAATATTCCTAATTTGGTGCAAATCTACATTATTTTGTTTAGAAAACATAGGAATCTTTCAAAATTGCATTTTTTAATAAAATTGTAGAGGGGAAAGTCTGCATTCTTCCCCTTTTTTTTATAATTTTGCGCTTTTTAAGTTCGTAAGAAACTACTAAGTAAAAATAATTAAAACAGTTATAGCTGTGGGAGAAACAAAGTATATTTTCGTCACCGGTGGTGTTGCCTCTTCTTTAGGAAAAGGGATCATCTCATCCTCCATCGGTAAATTGCTGCAAGCAAGAGGTTACAATGTAACCATCCAGAAGTTTGACCCGTATATCAACATCGACCCGGGAACATTAAATCCTTATGAGCATGGAGAATGCTATGTGACCGTAGACGGCCATGAAGCCGATCTTGACCTGGGACACTACGAACGTTTCCTGGGTATTCAGACTACAAAGGCTAACAACATCACTACGGGACGTATCTACAAAAGTGTTATTGACAAAGAACGTCGCGGAGACTATCTGGGTAAAACGATCCAGGTGATTCCTCATATCACGGATGAAATCAAACGGAACGTAAAATTGCTCGGTAACAAATACAAGTTCGATTTTGTAATTACCGAAATCGGTGGTACGGTAGGTGATATCGAATCACTCCCCTACCTCGAAAGTATCCGCCAGTTGAAATGGGAGTTGGGTAAGAACGCTCTTTGCGTACACCTGACATATGTGCCTTATCTTGCCGCTGCCGGAGAGCTGAAAACCAAACCGACACAGCATTCTGTCAAGGAACTCCAGAGCGTAGGTATTCAGCCGGACGTATTGGTGCTCCGTGCCGAACACCCGCTGAGCGACGGACTCCGCAAAAAAGTAGCTCAATTCTGTAATGTGGATGACAAGGCTGTCGTGCAGTCTATCGACGCAGAAACAATTTATGAAGTACCTCTCCTGATGCAGGCACAGGGACTGGACAGCACAATCCTTGAAAAGATGGGGCTGCCCGTAGGAGAAACTCCGGGACTAGGTCCATGGCGTAAATTCCTGGAACGCCGCCATGCTGCTGAAACGAAAGAACCCATCAACATCGCATTGGTAGGTAAATATGACTTGCAGGATGCTTACAAGTCAATCCGTGAAGCATTGTCACAGGCAGGTACTTACAACGACCGCAAAGTGGAGGTTCACTTTGTGAACAGCGAAAAACTGACAGATGAGAACGTAGCCGAAGCCTTGAAAGGCATGGCAGGCGTGATGATCGGTCCGGGATTCGGTCAGCGTGGTATCGACGGTAAGTTCGTTGCCATCAAATATACACGTACACATGATATACCGACCTTCGGTATCTGTCTGGGTATGCAATGTATCGCTATCGAATTTGCCCGCAACGTATTGGGATATGCCGATGCCGACTCACGCGAAATGGATGAAAAGACTCCGCACAACGTGATCGACATCATGGAGGAACAGAAAGCGATCACCAATATGGGAGGTACGATGCGTCTGGGCGCTTACGAATGTGTGCTTCAGAAAGGATCGAAAGCATACCTTGCTTATGGTGAAGAACATATTCAGGAACGTCACCGCCATCGCTATGAGTTCAATAATGACTATAAGGCTCAATACGAAGCTGCCGGTATGAAATGCGTGGGTATCAACCCCGAATCGGATCTGGTGGAAATCGTTGAGATCCCGGCATTGAAGTGGTTTATCGGCACTCAGTTCCATCCGGAATACAGCAGTACGGTATTGAACCCGCATCCGTTGTTTGTGGCTTTCGTGAAGGCAGCCATCGAGAACGAGAAGAATTGACAATTGACAGTTGACAATTGACAATTTATTATTCAAAAATTTATAATTCATAATTAATAGGAATGGATAAAAACACCATTACAGGTCTCGTTTTAATAGGTATATTATTGGTAGGATTCAGTTATCTGAGCCGTCCAAGCGAGGAGCAGATAGCTGCGCAGAAGAAATACTACGATTCTATTGCCGTGGTGCAACAGCAGCAGGAAGCGCTGAAAGCAAAAACAGAAGCCGCACTCGCCAATGAAAACAAAGGTGCAGCGGCGGCAGCAGATTCTTCTGCCCTGTTTTTCAACGCGATGCATGGAACTGATTCCAAAGTAAGCATCCAGAACAGCGTAGCGGAAATCACTTTCACTACGAAAGGCGGACGGGTATATTCGGCTATGCTGAAAGAATACAAAGGACAGGACAAGACAAACCCTGTCGTACTGTTCGACGGTGATGATGCTACCATGAGTTTCAACTTCTACAACAAGCAAGGAGCCATCCAGACAAAGGACTATTACTTCGAAGCTGTCAATAAGACAGACAGCAGCGTAACTATGCGTCTGGCTGCGGACAACGCCAGCTACATCGATTTTATCTATACGCTGAAACCGAACAGCTACCTGATGAACTTTGAAATCAAAGCAACAGGCATGGAAGGCAAACTGGCCAGTACGGAGTATGTAGACATCGACTGGACACAGCGTGCACGCCAGCTGGAAAAGGGATTCACTTACGAAAACCGCCTCTCAGAGCTGACTTATAAGGTAAAAGGTGACAATGTAGATAATCTGTCGGCTGCCAAGGATGACGAAAAGGATCTGGGCAATACAGCGATAGACTGGGTAGCATTCAAAAACCAGTTCTTCTCTTCTGTATTCATCGCAGACCAGGACTTCAACAAGGTTTCTGTGAAGTCAAGAATGGAACAACAAGGAAGCGGATATATCAAGGATTATTCTGCAGAAATGAGTACCTTCTTCGATCCGAGCGGAAAACAACCGACAGAAATGTACTTCTACTTTGGCCCGAACCACTTCAAGACCTTGAAGGCACTGGACAAAGGACGTACAGAGAAATGGGAACTTAACAGACTGGTATATCTGGGCTGGCCGTTAATCCGCTGGATCAACCAGTTTATCACGATCAACGTATTCGACTGGCTGTCGGGCTGGGGCTTGAGCATGGGTATCGTACTGTTGATTCTGACAATCATGGTGAAGGTGGTAGTTTACCCTGCTACCTGGAAAACATACATGTCTTCTGCCAAGATGCGTGTATTGAAACCGAAAATCGACGAGATCAACAAGAAGTATCCGAAGCAGGAAGATGCGATGAAGAAACAGCAGGAGGTGATGAGCCTTTACAGCCAGTATGGCGTGAGCCCGATGGGCGGTTGTCTGCCAATGTTATTGCAGTTCCCGATCTTGATGGCATTGTTCATGTTCGTACCGAGCGCTATCGAGTTACGTCAGCAGAGCTTCTTGTGGGCGGACGACTTGTCCACTTACGACGCGTTCATCACATTCCCGTTCCATATCCCGTTCCTGGGCAACCATCTCAGCTTGTTCTGCTTGCTGATGACGGTAACCAACATCCTGAACACAAAGTATACAATGACGATGCAGGATACAGGAGCACAACCGCAAATGGCTGCGATGAAATGGATGATGTATCTGATGCCGATTATGTTCCTGTTCGTACTGAACGACTATCCTTCGGGATTGAACTATTATTATTTCGTGTCAACACTGATTAGTGTAGGAACCATGATTTTGTTGCGTAAAACTACAGACGAAACAAAATTACTGGCTATTCTGGAAGCTAAGAAAAAAGACCCGAAACAAATGAAAAAGACCGGATTTGCTGCACGCCTGGAAGCTATGCAAAAGCAACAGGAACAGTTACAGCAGCAAAAACAGAATAAACGATAAGAAATTATCCGAAGATATATTCTGAGAAAGCCGGGCAACCGAAAGGGGTTTGTCCGGCTTTCTTTCTCTAAAAAACAAACTTAATATGAAGACAAAATATACTTATAAACAAATCTGGACGATCGCCTACCCTATTCTGATCAGCCTGATTATGGAGCAGCTGATCGGCATGACGGACACGGCCTTTCTTGGACGTGTCGGGGAAATTGAATTAGGGGCATCCGCCATCGCCGGGGTTTACTACCTGGCTATTTTCATGATGGCATTCGGATTCAGCGTAGGAGCACAGATATTGATCGCCCGTCGCAACGGGGAAGGAAACTACAAGGAAATCGGACCGATTTTCTATCAGGGGATTTATTTCCTGGTAGTGGTTGCTGCGATTCTGTTTACACTTTCCATCGTATTCTCGCCATTTATTTTAAAGAATATCATTTCGTCCCCTCACATTTATGATGCAGCGGAAAGTTATATTCATTGGCGGGTGTACGGGTTCTTTTTCTCATTTGTCGGAGTGATGTTCCGCGCCTTCTTTGTCGGTACGACACAGACCAAGACGCTGACGCTGAACTCCATCGTGATGGTGCTTTCTAACGTGGTATTCAACTATATCCTGATTTTCGGTAAGTTCGGTTTCCCGCAACTGGGCATTGCCGGTGCAGCCATCGGTTCATCCCTGGCTGAGCTGGTATCGGTGATTTTCTTTATCATCTATACCTGGAAGCGGATCGACTGCAAGAAGTATGCACTGAATATCCTGCCGAAATTCCAAAGCCGGACATTGAAGCGGATTCTCAATGTCTCCGTGTGGACAATGATTCAGAACTTCGTTTCTTTATCTACCTGGTTTATGTTCTTCCTGTTCGTGGAACACCTGGGAGAACGGTCATTGGCTATCGCGAACATTATCCGAAATGTGTCGGGCATCCCGTTTATGATCGCCATGGCTTTTGCTGCAACCTGCGGATCTCTGGTCAGCAACCTTATCGGTGCGGGCGAAAAAGATTGTGTACGGGGAACCATCAATCAGCACATCCGTATCGGATATGTGTTCGTACTGCCGATATTGATATTCTTCTGTCTGTTTCCCGACCTGATTCTGCGCATATACACGGATATGCCCGATTTGAGGGATGCGTCCATCCCTTCTTTATGGGTGTTATGCGCAGCCTACGTAGTGCTGGTACCAGCCAATGTGTATTTCCAGTCGGTATCGGGAACAGGTAACACACGCACGGCACTGGCCATGGAACTTTGTGTACTGACAATTTATGTAGCTTACGCTACTTATTTTATTCTTTACCTTAAAATGGACATTGCGTTTGCCTGGACAACAGAAAGTGTGTATGGAATCTTTATCTTCCTCTTCTGCTACTGGTATATGAAGAAAGGAAACTGGCAGAAAAAGCAGATTTAAATCCTTTTTTCATTATCTTCGCAAGAAAATAAACATTTTTATAAAATATGAGACAAGCAAATCTATTTATGATGTCGGCAGCAATGTTGTTAGCTGCCTGCGGCGGAACAAAAGACGCGGGCAAAACGGATCAGGTGCTTATCGAAAAATCCGATATTAAGATCGAAGGGAAGCGTATGACGCCTGAAGCCCTTTGGGCAATGGGACGTATCGGAGGACTGGCGGTATCGCCCGACGGAAAGAAAATTGCGTATACGGTAGCATACTACAGTGTACCGGAGAACAAGAGTAATCGCGAAGTTTTCGTCATGAACGCGGACGGCAGCGATAACCGGCAAATCACCCGCACTCCTTATCAAGAGAATGAGGTGACCTGGATAAAAGGAGGAACGAAGCTGGCTTTCCTGAGCAACGACAACGGAAGCAGCCAACTATACGAAATGAATCCGGACGGTAGCGGCCGTAAACAACTGACCAACTACGACGGTGACATCGAGGGTTATTCTATCTCACCGGACGGCAAGAAACTGCTGTTCATCTCGCAAGTGAAAACCAAAGAAAGCACTGCCGATAAATATCCGGATCTGCCGAAAGCTACAGGTATTATTGTCACCGACCTGATGTATAAGCACTGGGATGAATGGGTGACAACTGCTCCGCATCCTTTCGTGGCAGACTTTGACGGTAACGGTATTTCCAATATCGTGGATATACTGGAAGGAGAACCATACGAAAGTCCGATGAAACCTTGGGGCGGCATTGAGCAACTGGCATGGAATATGACTTCGGACAAAGTGGCTTATACCTGTCGCAAGAAAACAGGGCTGGAATATGCTGTTTCTACCAATTCGGATATTTATGTGTATGATCTGAATACAAAGAAAACGGATAATATCACTGAAGAAAACAAGGGGTATGACACCAATCCGCAATACTCTCCGGATGGCAAGTACATTGCATGGCAAAGTATGGAGCGCGATGGATACGAAGCTGATCTGAACCGTTTGTTTATCATGAATCTGGAAACCGGAGAGAAGCGTTTTGTCAGCAAAGCATTTGAGTCTAATGTGGATGCGTTTGTCTGGGGCAACGATGCCAAGACCATATATTTTACAGGTGTATGGCACGGAGAAACTCAGATTTATTCTCTTGACCTGACGAATGATTCTGTAAAGGCGATTACTTCGGGTATGTATGATTATGAAGGGGTAGCACTCTTCGGTGACAAACTGATTGCCAAACGCCACTCAATGAGTATGGGTGATGAGATCTATGCGGTAGCATTGGATGGTTCTGCCACTCAACTGACACAGGAGAACAAGGAGATTTATGATCAGCTGGAAATGGGCAAGGTAGAAGGTCGCTGGATGAAAACGACGGATGGCAAGGATATGTTGACATGGGTGATCTATCCTCCCCAGTTCGATCCGAACAAGAAATATCCGACATTGCTGTTCTGTGAAGGTGGTCCTCAAAGTCCGGTAAGCCAGTTCTGGTCTTATCGCTGGAACTTCCAGATTATGGCTGCCAACGACTATATCATTGTAGCCCCGAACCGTCGCGGATTACCGGGATTCGGAGTGGAATGGAACGAACAGATCAGTGGTGATTATGGTGGTCAGTGTATGAAAGACTATTTCACTGCTATCGACGAGATGGCAAAAGAATCGTATGTAGATAAAGATCGTCTGGGATGTGTGGGCGCTAGTTTCGGAGGATTCTCCGTATATTGGTTAGCCGGTCATCACGACAAACGTTTCAAGGCATTTATCGCTCATGACGGAATCTTCAATATGGAAATGCAGTATCTGGAAACAGAAGAGAAATGGTTTGCCAACTGGGATATGGGCGGTGCTTATTGGGAAAAGAACAACGCTACGGCACAACGCACTTTTGCCAACTCCCCGCATCTCTTCGTCGACAAATGGGAC
>ENA-OQJL01001204-OQJL01001204.1-human-gut-metagenome-genome-assembly--contig:-NODE-1204-length-12619-cov-3.957184_pt1 | contig 12619 bp, 9 predicted proteins | sample MGYA00242604_ERZ504770 | MGnify/ENA primary metagenome ERZ504770 (study PRJEB26092, sample SAMD00036359) | human gut metagenome | host: Homo sapiens | study: EMG produced TPA metagenomics assembly of...
CCGGCTGGCTTAAACCAATCTGTTTATAGGTCCGCCGCACTGCCCTGTTTATCGTATGAGTTGGCGTTAGATCCTCTTCCGCCGGCATACGTCTGATAACGTTCTGCGGTTCCCGTGTTTCTGGAGCGGGTTCTACCGAAGCTTTTCTACAGGCAGCCACTGTGGGTTTGGGGTCCTGTGTCTGGGTATCCGGCAAAGGGTCCGGCATTTCTTCTGGTTTGGCCGTGGCCGGTTCCGGGCTTAACGCTTCCTCTGTTTTCTCCACTGTCGCTGCAGGAATCTCTTCTTCCATTTTTTCTGCAGTATTTTCGTTAATTGCTGGAGCAATTTCTTCTTCATCAGCTTTTTCTTCTGCTGCTTCCAAAACCGCCTGCGCAGCCCCATCGTCAGTCACAGTTGCAGGTGCCTCCGGCAAACTATCCGGCGGCATATCCTGTTTTATCTGCTCTTTCGTATGGACATCCGCACTATTAAACAGATCCTCAAATTCACCAAAAAAGTCATCCGGAAGGATCGCATCCAGTTTTTCCTGTACAGACGGCTCTTTTTCCTCTGCTTTCTCTATTACGGATTCATTTTCCTGAACAGGCGGTTGAGTGGCTACCCTATTGACCGGCAATCTTTCCTGTTCTGCCGTCCTGTCCAGATTTTCATGATCCGCAGCCGTTTCCTTTAATAAGTTCGAAGTCCGAACTGGTCTTGCCATAATCTACCTCCAAAAAATTGCATTCAGAAACGGAAGATACTCCCGCAGCTGTGTGATCAGTGCGATCCCGATTTCCACCATTTCTTTGCGCGGTCCCGGGAAACATACGGACGCAAGCCCAAGCAGGCAGAACCCGACAAAAATAGTGGCTGCAAGAAACCGGACAATCTGACCGGCTGCCTGGATCATAACAGTAAGCGTATTGGAATGCTCCACAATGATGATATCCGTTGAATCCTGCAGGCCATGCTGCGCTTTCAACCGTTCCGTCTCCAGACTTTTTCGTTTCAACCGTTTCTGTTTTCTCTTTTGTGTCCTTTTTGTAAATACGTTCATACTCCTCCGCTAAAACAATAAATGTTTACTCCTTAAATATTTTTCTATCCGGCCGCGTTCATCTTCCCGTAGCCGGTCTTCCACCGCCTGCTGATATGTGATCTGATCCACATGCTCCGGAGCATCCAGACTATCCAATATCGTGTTCGTATACTGCATAAAAGCTGTTTCAATGATCTGCTCATTCGCAACCGCACGTTCCTCTTTTGTGGCATTTACCATGCTGTTTTTAAGACCTGAATAAACCTGCCTTGCACTCACCGCGCTGTCCGTATACGCATGGTGCATAGTTCTGCGAAATTCAGGCTTTTGGATTTCTGCCTCATAGAATTGCTGCATGATCGCTGCATCTTCATCTGAAACCGTTTCTGTATAAGTCACCTGCGGCCCAGACTGTGCTCCCGCATCTTTTCCTACTGCTTCCACTTCTGACTGATAGGACGGCTGTTCCTTTGATCCCGGTCCTGAAACCGTCTCTACGGATGACTGATTATTATCCTGTGACTGGGATACGGTCGTAACAGCCGGCTTTGATGAGGAATGCACATTTACTTCCAACATTTTTTGCGGCTCCTCTTCGTAAACATTCAGTCCTTCCGGATTGTTTCTGTAGGCTTCTGCCTTGTCTTTCAGGATCGTTGCTCCTTTCTGCAGCAGCGGGCCGCCCCTTCTTACAAGTTCGACACCGCCTTCATACACCGGTTCGGCCAGAACTTCGCCTAAAACACCTCCGGCATTTGCGCCCATTGCGCCGCCTATGGCTGTCATCTGCATCTTTGCTGCCGGAGCGCTGAATGCGGTCATGGCCATCCCGGCCGTTGCTCCAAAGGTCATCCCGGCCATGGTGCCTGCCGCGGTTGTCGCACCTCTCACCCTGGTCTTTGCGGCTCTTTCCCGGTACAGCGCCGCTTTCCGTTCAAGGGATATATTCTTAAATTGTGGTGACTCAAAATTATCAATGGTCGCATATTGATCCAGTATCTCCTGTTCTTCTTCCGAGATACCATTTCCAATTCCGCTCACACCGCCTCCAAAGCTACTTCTGGATGGTGAAATCGCACTCCGGGCCCTGGCCGATAGAGCATCAATACGGCCAATTTCTTCCTTTGTCCGGGCATTCTCACCGCGGAGCCTGGACTGTTCTTCCATACGGACAGAGCGCGAATGCTCCGCTTCTCCAATTCCCTGATCCAGTTCCCGGATCCTCGCATATCCGTCCGCCGACGGGGTATCCCCCCGTTTTTTCTGTTCATTCTGCTCCGCCTGGATCGCCTGTTTTTCAGCCTTCATGGACGCGATCTGTTCATTATCCATGGCAATTTCTTCCCCAATGGACGCAATTTTGAAATCATTGGAACGGATATGTTCATTTAAAGAATCCTTCTTGCGCCCAAGAGCATCAATACCACTGGCAATATTCTGTGCGGTCGCTGCAGCCTGGGCATGCGGGCTTTTTTCATGCATCTCCTCTTTCGGTGTAGGCTGATAGCCAAAAGCAAAGGAAGTTTCCGCATCATCCATATCCAAATCCGGATTTTCTCCTATGATATCTTCCATTTCGCTCTGCAGCACCTCACCTTTATTGACATCTTCCAGATCTTGCTTTTTCTGGACATCTGCCAGGTCATCCGTCATATCCGCGTTTTTCTTATCGGATTTTGCATCCGCAGATGCATGGGCCAGCGCACCGGCCGCCGCTCCAATTCCGCTTCCGATAGACCGCATCAGGCTTGTTGCCCCCATAATGGTTCCAAACCCGGCAAGCTCCATTCCCATTCCATTTCCGATATGAAGAAACCCACGGATGACCCCCCGCGCCGGTATGATACAGCCACAGATAATGAGTGCAATCAGGGCATAACCTTTGCTTTCCTGGGCCGTCCCGATGATCATAAAAAACATGGGGATGAGCAGCAGGCAGGAATCAATCACCGGGTTTAATAAAATTCCAAGCACCTGCCGCATCCAGTTGGATATCGTTCCCCGCTCGACCATTTCAAACAATGCAGCAAACGGGAACAACAGCACCAAAACCACCATGCAGACGGCAGCGGAAATATAGCAGACGGCCAGATACGCCTGATAAACAACCGCACCTACATATAACATCGAATTGATAAACACGACCTTGCCGTTTGGTTTTGCCATTGCACGAAACTGGCTGATCAGGTTGTAGTCTCCTCCCGAACCAAAGAAAAAGGCATAGGAATTATCCCCCATGTTGACGCCGGAGCCAACACTATCCGCCACCTTAAGGATCATCGACTGGCTTCCAGTCATGATCGCATGGAGCATGGCATCTCTCAGATATAACGCAATTCCAAGAAGCTGGGGGAACAGAATAAAACCAATACTGCTAGCAACAAATAGTTTTGTCATGCCCAGCAGCCGTTCCTTGACCCGCGGATTGCCATTTGAGTAGAGGAAACCAACCAGGTAGTATAAGAATACTGGCACCATAAGCGTAAAAACCAGGTTCCGCAGGTACCCATACATCGCCATACCCACCAGGCCATATATGTTGCCAGTCCCCATGTCAAAGGAAAACAGCGCCACGTCCCCAGTACGGGCAGAGGCACCTCCCACTCTTCCGAATATGATCGCGTTTAAGTCACACCCAAAAGAAGTCAGCAAAAAATTCAGCCCGTCACCAATTCCTATACAGAACTCCCCCAGCAGTTCGGCGAAAATTCCTCCGTCCAGCATGTCCGGTGTACTGGAATCAGGTGCGTCCCCGGCGGAATCATAAATACTCTGGTCCGCACGGTCCGTCCACGGCCCATCCGCATAAGAAGATACCGGTACCATGCAGAATGTAAGTACAAATATAAGAAGCAGCAGCCGGACTGTCTTCCTGCTGATGATCTGCACATGTTTCATTGGCTTCATGCCCCCTGTTTCATCCTTGCGTGTTCTGCGATCTTTTCTACGTCTGTTTCCACTACATCAAACTCACTGTCTTTTAGATAATCCGCCTGGATGAACACCGCGCGCTTCGTGGGAATGTCAACCAGACATAGCTCTCCATATTTTTTCGCCTCGGACGTACCGCCCAGATTAAGTACCGTATCCACCTGGGACTGGGTAAGATTTGTAGTATCTTTGATGTACTGCCCGTCCAGATAGTTATGACGAAACAGCATAAAGGTCTCCGTGGATTTTAAGATTTCCTCCGTATCCTGATACTTTGCAAAATCCTTTACGGACTGGAGAATCAGCCATGGGGCTGTATGACGTTTACGCGCTACGCGGTATAGGGCATTCTCAAACATACGGGCTCCTTCAAATTTTAAAATACGGTGTGCCTCATCGGTGGACACAATGAGTTTTCTTGCCTTATTCGGATTGGTAGAGTTTTTCTTGATAAAGTTTTCCTCGATATAAGACTGTACGACCATGATCATATTAATGCGCTCCGTCTCATCCGTAATCTGCGACAGATCAAAATTATGAAACGGCAGCGACATATCAATAGAAAGCGTGGACTGGCAATCTAGGTATGCCTGACTGCCATGAATTTCCCGCAGATAATAGATCTTGCCTTCTTCATGATTATTACAGACATGGGCACCTCTCTCGGTTCTTTTTAATGTGGACAGCTCTTCTCTTGTGAATTCCTTCATGCAATGAGGACAGTAATACATTTCACGCACGCGATCCTCAAATATATCCAACAGGAGGGAGAACGCGTTTTCTTTGAAGTTGTCCACATTCTCCCGCGCATCCAATAATATTGCACGATAAAAATCATGCATCTGGGGCAGCCGCTTCTTTCTCCGCCCTGACCCAAAGGATCCTCCGGATGCTGGCACCGTTTCATAAAGAGACGCTGCATCCTTATCCCGAAGGCCACAGTCAGCATAGATTTTCCTTACATTCTTTGAAATAATGGATTTAATGCGGGAATATTCCGTCGGCTCAAATTCACCAACCATGCCATTGGTCGTAAAACTGGTTGCCAGTACCATCAGGATATTCGTCATGTCCACGATCTTTTCTTCCAGATACAGCGTTGGTATCTCCTCTCCGGTTGCCCGGTTATATTCATACTCATCGCTGATCTCGAAAAAATTAAGTTGGGAGTCGGAATAATTGGAGATCAGATAATTGACTCCGCCTACAGCTTCCGCCACTATGGAATACTCACCTCTCTTTCCATCGCCAGGGAGAGGTTCATAGTCAATATTCGCAATATGCACGCCGAAATCCACCTGTCTGGAAAACAGCTGCTTCACGGTGGCCGACTTTCCGTATCCGGACTGCCCCGCGATCACGGCTCCGTAGGAAAAATGAGTCTTATCAAACGGGTCAAACGTAACCGGCATTCCACTGAAGATAGACCTCCCAAATACGCAGCCCTTTTCGTGAAAATATTCGCTCGTCGTGTGGTTAAAGATCAGGGATAAATATGCCTGGCTTAAAATATGTCCCTTGATCGGCTTTTTACTCACACTCAGATTTTTACCGACAGATATTTTTGCTTCAAATATCTCATTAAGTGGGAGGGATGTTAAAAAAGCTTCCTTATGCATCGCATAGCAGGAACGGAAACCGATCCCCTTTCCCCTGGAAATAAACTCTGAAATCCGCTCTGTTAAAAGCTTTAAGCTTTCCGCGCGGATCAGGAATAGAAAATATGTTTCAAACAGGGTTGACTGGTCAGAGTCGATCTGTCTGGCCCACCGCTCTGCATCCGCAATCTTTCCATCCAAAACTCTCAGCCGGTTTCTGTCCCGTTCCCCAGACCGCTCCATATCCAGTGACCGGATCCGGCGGTTGATCTTTTTCTGAGATTCCTCTAAGAGCGGGTCTATGATGACCGAAGACTCAACATAGTCCATATTGAAGATCCCGGCAAAACTATGAGCAAACCGGCCCTCTACCGGAAGTTTGTCGATATAGAGACCGGCATAGTAAAGTTCAATCCCGTTATCATCCAGCGTCATGTAAGATACCGGCATGGTATTCACACCATCCGGCGCAAGCACCTGTAAAATCCCGGCACGCTCTTTTATGGGCTTTGGCACATTCTTCGTCCCGCTATGAAAAACAGTACCTCCTGTTTTCTCTTCCGCCTCTTCTTTTTTCTGCTTTTTCTTAGACCAGATATGTACGATCAGTAACGTCACGCCCGACAAAACGCAGATGCACAGACTGAACATCATAAGAAAATCAACCATTTTGCAGTCCTCCGTATAACATTTCATCAATCAGTTCGTCCGTAAAGGATTCCTCTAAATCCGTGTCCTCCCGGTACGGCATGATCCGGCTGTCCCAATTGGACTCCAGCAGATCATCATAGCGGAACCTATTTCCAGTAATCGGGTGATAATGCGTATGGAGCATATTAAAGAGCTCCGCTTTACTGCAGGGCACCGCTTTTACATCACACTCCACCAGGTTGTGAAGCAGCTTTTTGATATCTTCTTTTAAATGTTTTGTAGCTTCCTGATACAGTTCCTCTTTCGTTAGGACCGTTGCCAGGTCCGGCGGAGCGCTCCAGGAAAGTACATATGTTTGAATAAGGTTCTGCCTAGCTGCATCCGGTCCTGACACTTTCGCGATATAGGCTAACTGGCTTTCCACATGACGGATGCGCCAACTGTATGCTTTTATCTTTTTCTGGAGCAGGAGCAGTTGTTTGGAACGCTCCCGGGTTTCTGCGGAATCAAAATCACTCTTTACCGTTTCAAATTCTTTCCGGAGAGCTTTATAATCTTCATTCGTCTCAAAAAGCATGTCCTGAAGACCGGTTAAGATCTTCTCATATTCCCGGACAGTGCCATCCATGTTAATGTCTTCCCCATATATGCGGTATGTAACCCTGGACGTAAATTCTGAAATAAAGGCAGCATAATTATTTTTGACCCTTACTTTTTCCCCAATCGGCTTTGTGTAAAAGTCGCTGCCACCGCATTTTAGTACCACAACAAATTTCTTCCCACCATTTGTCACGATGACCCCCGGCCCGATCTCATCAATCGGTACCAGTTCATCCGTCTGGGAAAACAGCCCTCTTTCTTCTGTTTCTGCCTTTTTTGTCTTTAAGTTCTTTTTTCTCATCCGGATAAGCCAGATAGCAGCTATTCCCAGAACCAGAATGGTCAGTCCTAAAAACGCAGCCGTAAGCCTGGTAAGATGATTGATACTTTCCATCTAGAATTCTTCCTCCCATTCCGTGTCTTTGTAATAAGTTCTGCGATTTAACCGATGCGCAATCAGGCTGATGATAAGCTCATCTGCAGTACGTCCGCCAAATGCCAGCAGGGAACTTCCAAAATCAGGGACCGGAAATGTGACCCCGATAAAAAGTCCTGCCTCAAGCATCACGCCAAACCACACGCCCAGAAAAGCCAGGTGGAGCATTGCCGTGATTTTAAAAAGAAGATAGGCAATCACTCCGCCGCCCAGGCACACCAGTAATGATTTGTTTGAAAAGATCCACCATTTTGTCACATCCGTAAAATCCGGTGGTCTAAGTTCTGTCAGCTGATTCATACCATTCCTCCGTTTCTAATGCTGCAGCATGCCCAAAAACAAATTGATAAGTCCCACTAAGCAGCTAATGCTAAAAAACACGATCACTTTCGCTCCAACCACGTCAAGAAATTGATGTTTCCCATGACCGGTATCATTTGCCGCCAGCTTAATTCCTGCTACGATCAATGACAGAACCATACCGCCTATGGACAGATACAGGCATAAACTGTAAAAAGAGGCAATCGGGCTCTGTAACGCTTCGCTGTCACTAAACCCAAAGTCGGATACCTGATCGTATGGATCCAGCTCAATCTGCCCATCTCCCATTCCAAAATCCATATCCGACAGTCCCGCGCCGGTTGAAGACTCTGTGATTTCTGCCGTTTCAGTTGATTCTGCCGGTTCCGCATAGGCACTCATTTTCATCGCACCTACCAGCAGAAAAGAACTCGCTAAAACAATTCCGATCCATGCACCTGGCCGTTTTTTTCTACTGGAACGCATCGCCAGCCGCCTTATAAACCAGACTTACAAAGAAGATTGCCCCAAACGCGCAGATCATACCAACGAAGATTCGGAATATCTTCTGCTTTGTTTGCTTTGCGTCAGAGGTATCACCAAATGACAGTTTTACGCCTGCATAGATAAACAACAGTACAAAAAGTCCCACTGCCACCACAATCGCAAAGGAATAGCCGCTTCGGAATACATCCTGTACCTTCGTGATCGCTTCCGTAAAAAGGCCTCCGCTTGTCGCATCTTCTTTCATCCAGTTTGCATCCTGGACCGTCTCCGCATAAGAGCAGATCGTCATCATTCCACTTAAGACTGCCGCCTGCATGGTCAGAAGTGCCTTCCTTCCATTTTCTTTCCATCTTCTGAACATTCCTGATGTCCTCCTTCATCTTTTCTATTGGTTATGAACAGTTCCTGCCCATATCCAGTACCCCAACTTGGTTGGGATACTGGATATATGCAGAACAGCCAGAAATTCATGGGAAACTGCCGCAGATGCAGCAGCTTTCCCATAAACAAACAAATTACTTATTGGAATTTTCTTCGGAACTTTCTTCCATTTCTTCTTCCTGTGTTTCCTCTTCCTGATCTTCTTCCCCTTTTGTCGACTGATTGCCCGGTCCTGTATGCAGCGTTACCAGATGAATGAAATGGTTTTCATCATCCTTGGTCCAGATGCACCAGCCCTTATAAATTTTCACATCTTCCGTATACGGTTTCAGAAAATTCATAAACAGAGACAGTTTTTCATAAAAGCACGCTCCGCTTTCCGCAGTCGTCTTGACATCAATAGCTGATACAAAGTTATCATTCTTCATGTCCGAGATGCTCATCATCTGTCCTTCAAATGAAACTTTTACCGTATCAACCTTCTGGGCACCTGCATTCATAACGCTAAGCGCGCGTCTTAAACTGTTGCTGTTGGCCTGAAATTCATACTGCACGGTTTCCGTATTTCTGAAAGCCGCTTCATACATCCGTTTATCAACAGCGCTCTGTATATTCAAGCGAAGCTGATAAATCGCATCCGGCCACTTAAGAGCGATACCAATGATGTTTTTGTGCTCCTCATCAAACTGGAATGAAATACCGAGCTGATTATAGCTTTTGTTGCATGCCAGAATCTTGATCAGTGTTCCCGGTTGGATCGTCAGATAGGTCGAAATTGCATCTACATAAGGTTTATAATCTTCCTCTTTCACCTCAGACCGGTCTTTACTTTCAAAACGGACCATTGTTGGAGATAAATCCACCGTTAACATCGTGTTCTGGCGATCCGTGGATGCCATTTTCAAAATCGGGCCCTCTCCGGATAATACCGGAAGGAAGCCGATCCCACTTTTTGTAGTTGCCATGTGGGGTAAATACTGTGAGATTTTCTCCAACGGAATGCTCATGCTAAATGCATCCGTTTTCGGATTTTTCACCTTGGTCGGTTCTTCCACGAAGCTTACCGGGATCTGAATAGCTGGTTTTTGGGAAAGCAGTGTCACCTGCTTTTCCTCAAACTGCATATATACAATGTCGGTCTGCTCCGCAACGGCTCTGACCGAACCGGCAAACCGCGCCGGCAGATAAACCGAAATTTTCTCAACCGGCATCATCTCGCCCTTTTCATCAAGTCCTTTGATCTTGGCCTCGAACTTCACGCTGGCAGTGGTCGTTTTTCCCTCTACCGAAAACATGCACGGGTAACCTTTTGCCGTTGCCTTATTACTGGCCAGAAAGCTGATAACCCCCTCTTCAATCGTGATCTTATCCATCAGTTCCAACATCTTTTCGCTGGTAGCCGCAACGATCATCATCTTACTCATATGTTTCCCCTTTCTCTTCTACTGAATTTTCCAGTTCATCTGTTGAGATACGCTCATGCGTCTGCGTATCCATTTCATACATTTCCAGAATCATCCTCTTGGCTTCATTCATGGTGCCGTCCATATCCACCTGGCCACCATCCCATTCTGAAAAATCGGAATGGTATAACTGGTAATCATAGCCATCTTCCGAAACCTGAACATATAAATAGCCCTTATTACCCAGCTTCCAGGCACACTCATCTTCCGTAATCTCCTGCTCCGGAGTACAGGTTGCCTGGCATCGTTCCAGATGTTCTGCCAGTTCGCAGATATGGTAAACTTCACTTCCAAAACGCAGATGATACTCATCCATATATCTGCAGGCCACAATGACTGTGCTGTTCGGATACTTCACCTCTACATACGCACCATCCGGGATTTGAAACATTTCCCGGTAATTCGGATCAATGAAGCGGATCATGCGTGTCTCATCTGCCTTATCATTTTTGCATCGGTTCATAACGTCCTCCTTTTTAGAAATCAAACAACGAAAAAATATTTGCCATACCTACCATGGGCTGCTTTTGTGGCACTACCACTGCCGGTTCTTCGTTTTCCGGCTCCTGTAGATCCATAAAATCTTCATCCCACTGGCCGAACAGATTTTCAAACATCTCATCTTCTTTTGCTTTTCTGCGTCGCTCTACTTCTTCTTTTCCAAGCAGCTCTTCATATACCTGCATCGTCACATACGCCTCAGCCTGTTTGTCCGAGCTGTGAAGCACATCAAACATCTTTTGCAGGGCATTGCCAGACTTTACATCTTGATCCGCCAGGCTTGATGCCAATGCAACTCTCGCATCAACACCCTCTGCCATGGCAGAAATTCCTTCCACGGAGAACTTTCCCTGAATAGCTGCCGTTGCTACCTGCTTCTCCGCGATCAGCTCAATCACTTTCGCCTGTGCGGTTCCTTCGTAAGCCATATAGTACGTTCTGCATTCCATGGTCTGGTTCATCCGGTAGTGACGCCTGGAAGCCTGCCAGACAGTGAAAAGGCTGTACCCCAGCTGATAAAAGATCAGGGTCGGATAGTTGTACCTCTTCCCGCCTTCCGTCCAGCACAGATCAACCCCTGTCTCGATGAGCTTTGGATTGGTGATAAATACTTCCACGCCATCTTTTGCCCGCTCACGAATCCAGTTTTCCCGCTTTAATGCTCCCGGGCTCTCCGCTTCCACAACAACGGCAAAGATCCCCGCGGCTTCCAAAATATCTCTGAGCCGGTGTGTGACGTTCCAATCATTTTTTCCAGAGCATTCAGCAAATACTACAGATTTTCTGCCTTCCGAAAGCTCTGATTTTATCAGTTCAATGAGTTTTTCTTCTTTCGGAAGCAGTATTTCTCCCGAACGGTATTCATCGTGCTGAGCAGCTCTAATCAGAATGTCTCCATTGACCGGATTACGGATCTCTTCATTGCCATATGGCATATCCGGATAAAAAAGCCCATACTGTAATGCCTGGCTGAGTAACGCAAATCCACCGCTTTCTCTTCTTTTGGCATACGCAGTCAGTCTTGACACCAGGATGGAATAATCCCTGGCCACGTCTCTTGCCATCGGAACGGTCACAACCATCTCCTTTAGATCCGGTAAATAGGATGACATGTCCGAAAGATCAAGAAATACAGCACAATCCAGCAAAAAGTCTGTAAAGATCGTAGGGCTGATTCCCGGCTTTGTCTTTGGTGACGATAAACTCCGGCCGCGGGCAGATACTTTCTCCGCAAGCTCCTCATCTGAGGAAGAACCCGCATATTCATAGCGCTGCTCCACTTTTCCGTATTGCTTGGAAAAATTTGCAACATCTGTCCAGCGGTAACCCTTCGACGTCATTTTCCACGGTGCCAGCCGGTAAATCAGATAATAAAGATCCTCTGCTTTTCCGCCAGCGATGGTTCCAGTCAGTGCAAGCTGTTTCTTTGTTGCCTTGATCAGGCAGTGCATTGCATTTCCCTGGGCACTGTCTCCGTCCTTACACACATGGCACTCATCAAAAATAGCGATGTCAAAATACCCTTTCATGTATTTTTTAATATACGAAGCAGGCGAGTATTTTCTTACCCCATCTCTTTCTGAAACGGATATCGGTTCCGTCTCATTCTCTGCGTAATACTTTCTTGCATATTCTTTATGTACCCAGACCGTAGTCTTTCCTTTTTGGGCTTTGTTTCTGAAGTATGTTGCCCGGTACCAGGGGCTGATTTTCTTTGCACCGATGTTTTTTACATGCGGCATCCATAAAGATTCCCCACACCAGATGCAGTTGGAATTCCTCCCTGTTTTATACGCAAAGTCGTTAGCAGTAAGCCCGCAGATACCGCCTGACGCTGTATAGGCAGCAAGCACCTCTCCACAATACGGACATTTCATTCCATAGATTGTCTCGATCTTAGTTGTCCCTTTCTCAAAGTCTTTACCGCCGCAAGAAACGCATTTTCGGACAGGCATATTTTCTACTCCGCAGTCTGGATTCCTGCATTTCTTCATATACGCCATCTTAGCAATTTCCTTTTTCGGTACCGGCTTCAAGCTATAGGAGAGCTTTGCAAAATCTTTCGAGAGGATATAAAATTCTTTTCCAAACCTCTGACTTCCGCGCTTTCTAAGCTCCAGCAACTGAGAAAAATCAGTTACGATCGTTGCCTTTGCATATGGAATCTGGCGCTCAATCTCCCCTTTCCATTTTTCAAGGAGATGACCAGGACACATAACGAGGTTCC
>ENA-OQJL01001216-OQJL01001216.1-human-gut-metagenome-genome-assembly--contig:-NODE-1216-length-12494-cov-3.980108_pt1 | contig 12494 bp, 23 predicted proteins | sample MGYA00242604_ERZ504770 | MGnify/ENA primary metagenome ERZ504770 (study PRJEB26092, sample SAMD00036359) | human gut metagenome | host: Homo sapiens | study: EMG produced TPA metagenomics assembly of...
TGCAACTCCGACAGCGATCATGGTAGGAACCGGACTTGGGGCAAACCACGGTATTTTGATTAAGAGTGGGGAGGCACTGGAGATCAGCCATAAAGTTGACGCGGTTGTATTGGATAAGACGGGAACGATCACAGAGGGAAAACCGACTGTTATGCAAGTGATAAGCCACAGCGAAAGTGAGGAAAAATTGCTTCAGATTGCAGCGTCCTGTGAACAAGTGTCAGAGCATCCGCTTGGAGCCGCGATTGTAAATGGTGCAAAAGATCGTGGAATAGAATTAGAAAAAGTGGTTGAGTTCCAAAGTATTACCGGTCAGGGAATTGAAGCAATCATTGCCGGAAAGACTTATTATATAGGAAACAAAAAGCTTTGCGTGGAACAGAAGATCGATTTTTCCGAATATGAGGAGGAGGCGCTTCAGATTGCGGGAAAAGGACAGACACCGATGTTTGTAGCTTCAGGCGGTAAAGTAATCGGGATTGTGAGTGTCGCAGATACTGTCAAAGAGACGAGTAAAGCGGCAATTCAAAAAATCAAAGAACTGGGGATTGAGGTACACATGCTGACAGGAGATAACCGTCTGACAGCAGAATATATAGGAGAAACAGTGGGGGTAGATCATGTGATTGCAGAAGTGCTGCCAAATGATAAAGCATCTGTTGTAGAAGTACTGCAAAAAGAAGGAAAATGTGTTATGATGGTAGGAGATGGAATCAATGATGCACCGGCGCTTGTACAGGCAGATGTCGGAGTTGCAATCGGAAGCGGAAGTGATATCGCATTGGATTCCAGTGATATTGTATTGATGAAGTCAAATCTGCAGGATGTATATAAAGCAATTCGGTTGAGCAAGGCAACGATCCGCAATATTAAACAGAATCTGTTTTGGGCATTTTTCTATAATGCATGCGGTCTTCCGCTGGCAGCCGGAGCGTTATATGCAATCAACGGAACGCTGTTGAATCCGATCTTTGCAGGGTTGGCGATGTCTCTTAGCTCAGTCTGTGTAGTTGGAAATGCTTTGAGACTTAAGACGACAAAGTTGGACTAGGGAGAATGAACATGGAAGAAAACAAATGCTGTGAAAGAACAAAACATCGTTCAGAAAAAGAGAAGAAAGACTTGATAACTCGCCTGAATCGAATCGAAGGTCAGGTCAGAGGGATTAAGAACATGGTGGAGGAAGAACGCTATTGCGTTGAGATTTTAAATCAGGTATCAGCAGTTCAATCCGCACTGAACAGTTTCAATAAAAAGTTGTTGGCAAGTCATATTCATTCGTGTGTAGTAGAAGACATACGAGACGGAAAAGATGAAGCGGTAGATGAACTGTGTGAGGTAATACAAAAATTAATGAAATAGTGGAGGAATTAGTATGACAATCATTAAAGCAGAAGATATGCACTGTGAAAAATGTGTAGAACGAATCACGAAGGCGATGACAGATGCAGGACTTGATTTTCAGGTAAGCCTTGCAGACAAGACAGTTTCCATTGATGGATGCGACAGTTGTGTGAAAAAAGCGCTGGAGATTTTAGATGATTTGGGATTCGAGGGAATCGTTCAGAAATAGGGATGTACAAAGGACAAGTATCAGGAAGAAGCTGGTACTTGTCTTTTGCAAATATGGGGGATTGTATGAAAGAAAAATGGAAAATAGCAGTGGCATTTCTTGTACTGGGAGTATTTATTGTGGCAGGAAATTTGCGTGTGAGTGCAACAGAATCCGAAGACCTGTTCCTGAAGGATATTTTGGATGACAGTACGTATGTAAAAGCGATACTCGGAGGAGGGTATCTTGGCAAAACCATTTTGTATGATGTAGATGGAGAGAAGACAGTTGTATATCCAAATGACGGTGAACATAAGACAATTGTAAGAAATGGGCAAAAAGCGACTGTGTTTTATGGGAAATATCGAGGAAAAGATGAGCATAAGGACTATCGGGATTTGTTTCCGGAACTGGATATTTCATTTTTTTATGATCCGGTGAAAGAATTAGGGCTAAAGATGAGTGAAATACAGGAACAGAATTATCAGATTGAAGTAACTAAGCAGGAACAGATTGAAAACTTCCTTGTTCCGTTATCTTTTGTGGGTGTGATTGACAATGAGATGTTTACGATTTCACAAATCGATATTTTGTTCGATGAGGCATGCCGCCCGATTGAGATACGGTTTCACATCACATCGGATGTGGCGCAGCAGGATCGGATTACCTATTTAGAGCAGCAGCTGAATCAGAAGTTTGAATATACAACAAGAGAAGTTGTAGAGAATGCTTTTTCTGATGTGGAAGACGAAATTGCACAGATCAAACCGTTTGAGGAAGTTGAAGTAATTGACTATATTGATGAACTGTCAAATGTGGTCAAAGTGACAGATGAGCATTTTCTGCTTGTTCTACAGGCGCAGACGGAAGAGTTGACGGACCGTGCGGGGTGGGACAAAAGAGCTGTGTTTGCGTATCTGGAGGCGGTCGATAATAAGTTCGGACAGTTTGCCAAGGGATATGAAGGGGAACAGATTACACAAGAGGAGTATCTGGAGCAGTTGGACAGAGTGTACAAATCGGCACATTTGGTCGGCTCAGATGTCTATACCTATATGTTTGAGTCCAGTGAGCTTAAAGCAAAGAAGAAAGCGTTGCTTGTCATAGAGCAGATGGGTGGATATTTGGATGAGAACGGGATGTTACAATTGAAAGACGGAGATGAATTTTATCTGAGTATGGAACCACATTCTGTTTTTCTGGAGGATTATGCCCAATGTGTCCGAGATGCTTATCAGAAGAAAAATAAAACGTATAAGCGGTTGGATGATACGATGATTCACCAATTCCGTATGTATATAGATAAACATAATATAGAATATGTGCGCAATAACTTTGACGGGAAGACGGACTATGAGAAATTGAAAAATTATGCGGCGGAGTTTGAGTTCTCTTTGTATTATGGAGAACCCTCCAGACATCACAATAAAATTCAAAAAGACAGTGCATTTGACGGACAAAAGTACGATAAAATTCTGACGCCGAACAGGCTGTCAGAGTTTATCATCAATGTGGAGACGGGAGAATTTGTGACAGAGTGGGACGTGCTGAAAACGAAAGATACACAGACTGTGATGAGCAAAGATTCTTCCTATAAAAAAGAGAAAGAAAGCTCCCAAAAAAAGGTGGTGGATACGGAATCTTTCAATTATGCGCCGGCGGACTATGTGGAGGCACATCAGATGCTTGATGTACTGCCGGCATCGCCGGCTAAGGAGAAAAAGCTTTATTTGGAAAATGATTTGAAGAAACTGTTGAAAAAAACATGGAAAAGTCCAGAAAAGAAAATTTACCGGGAAAAATACAGGAAACCAAGTGATTATTTAAAATAGAGGAGAAAAAGGATGAGAAAAAGAAATAAAGTGCTATTTGGGATTGCAGGCTGTCTTTTTTTGACTGCATGTGCAAAAGAGGTAGATGGTACGGAAAAAATCAATGATATTTTAAAACAGCAGCCATACGTAGATGTTCAGCTGGGGGAGGAATATCATCAAAGTGAGGTGAAATTTTCTACGGAGGAGGACAAGGCGGTCGTGCCAAAAGGTGCTGAGTGGGGAAGAGCAGAGTACCGTGAAAAAAAAGAAGCCGGGATATATTATGGAGAAGGGGAAGGTGGAGAAATCTTTGAGACAGATTCGGAAATCACACCGGAGCTTTATATGGATGCTTATTTTGAGTCTATTCAGAATCTGAATCTGACGGCCGCCCAGGTACAAAAGGAAGAATATGTGATTCAGGTAACAGAAAATAAAAAACTCGAATTATTCGAAGAAGAATTACGGATGCTCACCGGAATCATCATGAAAGACCATTATGAATTGACGGGGGTAGAAATTACATTTGACAAACAATGCAGACCGGTACAAAAAAATTTCCAACTGCAGGATATTGATGAAGATGAATTAAAAAAAGGAACAATTGAAAGTGAGGACTATGTGCAAAAGTTTTCATATGAGACAGGACAGGGGAAGTTTGACAGGACAATCAAGAAAGTGAAGAAAGAAATCAACGAAGAATAGAAGAACCAATTTCAGAAGCATACATACAATATACTATAAGTATTCAAGAAAGGGAAAAATATGTATGCAAAATTATCGCGATAATATCATGCAATACCGGGCGAACAGACAAATGGCTCCGTGCTGCGAAAAAAATGATGCATTAGAGGGAATGCCTCTGGCGATGGCATATGTGCCATGGCAGATGTGGAGAAAGCTTTATGATGCAGAAAAAGGGTTCTCCTGTGGAACGATTTTCGAGGAATTGAATAAACCATTTCGAGGGATGGGAGGGTGTCAGAGATGATGGCAAAACCTTGTAGAAAAGATTTACTGCAATGGATCAATGTGGTGAGCTTTGCGGTAGATGATGTGAAACTATTTTTGGATACCCATCCATGTGACCAGAATGCGCTTGCGTATTTTCAGGAATACAGCAGGATGCGAAATGAGGCGTTAAAAGAGTATGCGAAATACTACGGACCGCTTACGATTGACACGGCGGCGGAATCCTGCGCAGACAGATGGAACTGGATCAACGAGCCATGGCCATGGCAGGAAGGGGGATGTTAATCGATGTGGAATTATGAGAAACGATTGCAGTATCCGGTAAAAATTACGCAGACAAATCCAAAGATTGCTCAGGTAATTATTACGCAATTCGGAGGACCTGACGGCGAATTGGCTGCTTCTATGAGATATTTGTCGCAGCGTTATACGATGCCGTATAAAGAAGTGACCGGAATTTTGACGGACATCGGCACGGAAGAATCAGAACAATTATGATGTACATAAATAGTTCTAAAAGTCATTCAGATGTACTTTAAACACTGGTTTGCTCGCATCGTATACAGTGCGGTGCTGATAATCGCGCACAATCTTTAAAATCTTATACTCCTTGCCTATGTTGGCTTGGAAGTAATGCCACGCATCGTTTCTTGTAGCATTGGCAGATAAAAGGGCGGTTGTTTCGGATGGGGCAGCAGCCAAGTCTCCGCGTTTGCGGTAGGTGCATACATAAGCCTTTCCGTCTTGCTCTGTGACTTCCGCACGGTCGTAGTCGATGCGCCTGATAATCGTTTTTAGCAGGGAGTTTTTATGCTTTGCCGAGATACTATTATCTTTTAATGCATTTATGACATCTTTAAAAGTGGTGATCTTCTCGGCGTAGTCTACAGGTTCCACAGTGTTATCCTGTAAATACTTAATTTGCTTTTCAACCTCTTCTCGTTTGGATTTTAACCGGTCACTTCTCTGTAAAAACACTTCTTTGGTATATATGCCATCTTCCAAAAAATCATAGAGTTCCTCTTGCTTTGCGTCCAATCTTTTCAATTCTTCTCTTTGTTCGGCCAGCATTTTAGTCTGTAATGCGTAGGTGTCCATGCTAGTGTCGTGCTGTAGCTTAAATGCAAAGTCTTTTACAGTATCTTCCAAACAATCAATAATAGCCTCATAGGCGACATCGAATAACACGGATTTTGTATTGCAATGCGATCGGTGCGTACAGATCAGACGTGCAGCAGAGCGTTCTACGCCGTTTTTATGATAAGAGCGATAAATCATTGCATGGCCGCATTTGCAATAAAGCAATCCGGCAAATGGATTGATTAAAGAGGTATTGGATTTCTCTTTTGTCATAACGCCAGCTTTTTTGATTAATTTATAGTAAAGTTCAGGCTCCATAATACCATCAAAATTTCCGTTTACAAGTATCGCGTCATCTCCGTGATTTACCGGGCGTTTTTTAACTAATTTTCCATCATCGTACATCTTCACTACTTTTCTTGTATTCCACCTTACTTTTCCGATATTTACGGGATTAATGCAAATATCCCGAAGCGTATAAGGGTTCCAGTGTTCGGCACTGCGTGGCTTATAACCCATGCGTTCCAAATCTTTCCCAATAGCTGTCCATCCCATATCATCATAAACACACTTCTTAGCTGCAATATTAACAGCCTCTGCTTCTTTTCGGTTTATAGTCAAAGTAGGCGTTTTGTCAATGATGATTTTGTCAAATCCATACGGAGCGACACTACCGATAAAGTTACCGCTTTTCACAGAGGCAACACGTCCACGCCTTAAGATTTCTTTTGTATATTCTAGATAATCATTTCCGCGGCTCAGCTCCATTTTAAAAAAGTCATAATCAAATTTATTATTCAGATCATAAATTTTAGGAGGCGTAAGAATCAGTGTTCGGCTGTATCTAAAACTAGATAAAATTTTACCACCATCCTCCCAATCTCCACGACTAAGACGTTGCGGATCAATGACAAATACGCCGCATACAGAAGGTGATTCGATAAGAGATAATATTTTCTGTATATCAGGACGATCCTGGATTGTCTCCCCGGAAACGACCTCGCGAAAAATATTGTGTTCCGGTATCCTATTACCGAGCAATCGGATGGCGAAATCCTGCAGCTGCCTTTCGTGCTTGGCAAGTGTTTCCTCGACCGTCTCATATTCGTTATCGGCACGAGATTTTCGAAGATAAAGAAAATAGTCATTAGGGCTACATGATGTTAAATTATATTCCATAGTAATACCTTCTTTCTTTCAAATATATTAAAAAAGAGTACAAAAAATACACCCAACAAAATACGTTCCGTTGACGGGTGTTTCCGAAGATGATACAATATATTTGTTCAGAATAAGAGTACATCTTCGGGTGTATATTGACCGTTCCTGTTTGTGCAGGGGCGGTTTTTATTTGACTTTCCAACTATATCCGCAGTGTTGGCATACGGCAATAGTTTTGTTAAAGGTTTTGCGCCCGTGTATATTTAGCCCTCCACGCTTTTTGCCACCAAACAAGAGAGATGTCCACCAACCAATCAAAAGCCAGTAAACAAAGTGAAAAACCCAAAGACCGAACAGCCAATATAAGCATCCCTTACTCTTTTTAGGTTCTTTGATAACAACGGTATTGGTTCCAACACCAATACTAGAAGACTGCTCCCTTTGGATAATAACATTTTCGCTATTACATTTTGGACATTTCATATATTCCTCCTCTTTAGCTCACATCTTTAGGGTAACCAACCCTTTATATATATAAACGCCGTAGCGGTTATATCACTTCCATTATTTACCTGTAGTTTTCTTACATAGCAAATAGTAAAATAAAACAGCTATGAAGATACTACTTGATAAAATCATGATAAGTAAAAACTTAACAATTCGTCAAGTATCTAACCTCACAGGGATTTCTAAATCATCAATCCAAAGGATAATGAACCATGAAGTTTCCCCCAGTGCAGATACTCTTGAACTCCTCGCCAAAGGTCTAAAAATCCATATTTCTGACCTTTTGGACTCTCCATATAAATAAGTGTCCCACATCTGGGACAAATCCCAAAAATCCCGTTAGATTTCCGTTAGTCATGTGTATATATAGTAAAAGGATAAATAGACACACCTTTTTAGAACAAATGTTCGAAAAACTTCTTGAAATAAATTACGAAGAGTAGTATTATTTAAACAAGGAATTTCGACGTGCGTTCAATATATAACGGACGGGAGGGGTACATATGAAAGAAGAAAAAACAAAATCTAGGAAAGAACTCATTGAGATTATTGAGTCAATCGAAGAAAGTGATAAAATTGAATATCTTCTTACATACATACGACTTATTTTAAAGCGGTGGGGTTAGTTAGACCCTGCCTTTTCTAATAAAGAGTCAATAAGATTCATTACTATGTTTTGATCGTTAGGAGACAACATAGAGAATTTATCGATAAGAGTAAAATCTTTCTCTGCTTCATCTGACGAAAAACTTTTTCGTTCTCTAGGAATATCATATCCCATAAGCCATGCCTCGTTAACTCCAAGAGCCATGCCGAGAACAGCTAACTTATCTTGATTTGGTTCAACTTTCCCTGATACATACTGACTTATGTCAGATTTATTCATTTTAACATCATATTTTTTGCAATAGGGAACTGTTAAGTTCAATATATCTATCTGCCTTAAGTTGCGCTCATTCATTATTTGTCGTAAGCGGTCAGATGTATTATACTTTTTCAAAAAACTCACCTACCTTTACACATAATGTAGCACATAATGAATAAAAGTTCAATAGAAAAGAAATAAAAGTTAAAATAATTGAACTTTGCATTGACAAGAATGTAGATCAGTGGTAGTATTAAAGCAAGTTCAAAATATTGAACTAAAGGAAGCGAGGTGAGAAATATGGCTTTTGATTACAGCAAATTAAATGGAAAAATCAAAGAGAAGTTTGGTACTCAAGCCGAGTTTGCAAGGGCAATGGGATTGTCAGAGAGGAGTGTATCGCTTAAATTAAATGGAAAGGTCTTTTTTAAACAACCAGAGATTACTAAAGCGTGCGACTTGCTAAAAATAGAAGAAGGCGATGTACCAGAATATTTTTTTAAAAAGAAAGTTCAAAATATTGAACCAAAGGAAGCGAGGTGAGAAATAAAATGTCAGGACCAATATTTAGCGCAGATACGATACCTGAAAATCTTCCGAAAAAAACAAAAAAATGGTTAGAGAATAATAAACCTCTATGGAAAACTTCGCCATTCGACATACCGGGACCGAGATATGTCGAAGGAATTGAAGGGCTTGATGAACTAATGGACGAGTACAGCCGAAAGTTTGATGTAGATAGAGAGAGCATTTTCTTGGGGAGAAGTAAAATCCCACCAACCGACCCAGCTTGTCTTGTTTATCTAAATATTATAGGTAGCGATTGCTGCACTTTCTTTAGAAAAGAACTCAAACCAGAGGGTCGATGGATATGTGAAAGCTATATGCATCATATAAAAGGCTCACCTGAACAAGAGGGCACTTTTGATTATAGATATGGAATTGCGTACTTTTAGCGGAGATATTTCTTGCCATTTATCAAGGGAGTCTGCAAAGGACAATTCACAAGGAACGGCTGCAAGATAAGGCACGCACTTCCATATATCAGATGAGCAATCTATTACTGGGAGAAGTTTTTGTGCAACATTCCAATAACTTCCGTAATCGTTGTAATTGTTTGTACCAGAACCTGCCTCTAACTCTTTTAAGATTTTTTCATTTAAGTCCATAGAAGAATCTTTGAAGCATTCGCAAAGACAATCAGAAATTGAACTTTTGAAATAACCAATGTATTTTTTCTTGTCAATAGTAGAAAGTTCTAACGGAAAAATGAAAGAGGATAAAACAGCGAGGACTTCTTCGAACCAGCGCAAAGAATTTTTTACATTTTTTGAAACTGCAGCATGACAGAGTTCATGAGAAAGTTGAAATACAATCTGGCTTTGACAATTGATGTTACACCTTAGAACAACTGTTTTGTCAGAATGCAGGGTGATAGGGGCGTGTGGATTAGATAAGTCGTTTTTTATCTCATATCCTGAAAAACTTATACCGAAGGAATTTTGATAAAGAGATAAAAGGTTTTGACATGTGTCAAAATAAAGAGTTGATGAATTATACATAGTAAGACTCCTTTCGTTTTAAAGAATATGTATAGATTCGGGCAAAATCTATACTTGAATTATAAGAACGGAAAGAAGAAAAAACAAGAAATAATTGTTAATTTTAGAAAAGAATACAAAAAGTTTACTGCCGGAGCTATTGCAGGAGTACGCATGGCTTACGGCATGGCGAGAAAGAAGAAAGCAGGATAGGAGGTGATAGAAGTGGATGATTTGGGATTTCAAAGTATCCAGCTGAATAATGGAAAAATCTTTGACGGCAAAAAAATAGGAGAACTTACTGCTTTTATTATCAATAAGTTCTCTGAAGAAAAACTGTCATATGATGAAGCGAAAATTGTTTTGGAGAAAGCGCAGGAGACGCTTGGTGAATGCAGCATTGTAAAACAGGAAAGGTAGGTGATGCAGATGGCACACATTTTAATTAAGACATCAGGAATAAAAACAGAATTATTCATTGATGGGAAGAAAGTAAACAAAGTGAGAAAAATAGCTTTTGAGAAAAAAGCAGGAGAATCGCCGGTTGTATGCGTTGATTTAGTGGCAACAGATATGGAAATAGATGGAGAATTAATTCCGGAATTACCAGAAGTATTCAAACCTTTTTACACATTAAAAGAGCCACCCGAAGATGACTCGAATTAGTTAGATGATGTCAGGTGCAGAATTTATAATCGGGCACTTACTTGCGTTGCATTTATCCCCAAATTTATTGTAATCGCAAGAAGCTAGTCCTTTAGCATAAGAAGTCGATTCTAAATCGGAAGTGTCGATGTAATCTATTTGAATGGAATACTCTTTATTTTGCACAGGACAGACACCGGTATAAGTTTTTAACATGACATTTACTCCTTTCTTTGATACTCGAACATTAGTGTTCTGTAAGTACAGTATAGGAGATTTTGGTGGACAACGCAACAAGTACAAACAGTGATACATACATTCTAAAGATTGGAGGGAGATATATGGAAACAAAGAAAATCGAAACAAGTAAAGCGGTTGTATATGTTCATTACAGCCGATTACCTACCAAAGAAGACTTGGAAGATGCTTGTGCAAACTTTATGCGCAAAGCATTACAAGACAGAAAAGCAAAGGATAAAACCGCCTAGGCGGTAGAAGGGAGGACAAGCATGATTAAAAAATACCTAGAATTACTCGAACACAACCTGAACTGGGTAAAACGACAGATCAGAGAAGACGAACGTATGAAGGACTTAAGGTTCGCAAGAGAGATATGTAATTCTCATAAATACAGGGTTGTAGGAGCATTGGAATTAATGCTGGATATGAAGGAAATTACATGGGAAAAAGAGCATGAGGAAAGAAAAAAAGTGGACGAGCTGTTTAGGATTGAAAATCTGCTTGAAGAAATTGAGAAAGAGGGAAAGAAATGAACTGGAACAGAAGAAAAGCACTACCGAAGTGGGAGAAACGTAGAATCCGAAACAGACATGAGAAATATTTGCGTAAGGAAAAGAGATCAGCTTGCGTAATGGCTCTTTTGGTACTGGCGATAATTGTCGTCGGGATTGTAGGGCAGATAATTTTAATAGGAGGTGTGTAGCTATGGAAGAAATCAAGGTGATGCAGTTCGAACGCTCGGATGTGTTAAGACAGAGAAGATTGAAGAATCAGTTGGCAGTAAAAGAGTTTCGAGACGAGTTGTTGTTCCGCAGAATTATGACAGGCGGTGTGATAGTAACACTTACAATGCTCGGTTTTTTAGCTGGAGAAATTACAGCATCAATTTTACTATAAGAAAGAGCACCCACATGAGCCGGCAAGCTCCAAGGTGCCCAAACAAAAATCAACAATTAAATTGTAAAACAGAAGAGAGGGAAAGTCAAATGAAAAAATTTGAGTTAACAAGTGAGTTTATCACTAATATTTTCGGGACAAAATTATTTCGTATTAAAGCATTAATCGAGTTTGGAAACGTTAAAGCGGGTGAGCTTGGCGGTTTCGTGGAAAAAGAAGAAAATCTAAGTCAGGATGGTAATGCTTGGGTGTACGATAGTGCTCGTGTGTACGATAATGCTCGTGTGTACGGTGATGCTCGTGTGTACGGTAATGCTTGTGTGTGCGGTGATGCTCGTGTGTACAGTAATGCTTGTGTGTGCGGTAATGCTCGTGTGTGCGATAATGCTCGTGTGTACGGTAATGCTTGGGTGTACGGTAATGCTTGTGTGTGCGGTGATGCTTGGGTGTACGATAGTGCTCGTGTGTACGGTGATGCTTGTGTGTACGGTGATGCTCGTGTGTGCGGTGATGCTTGTGTGTACGGTGATGCTGGCTACGCCACGGTGCATGGTTTTGGCTCCGAATATCGTACAACTACATTTTTTAAAACAAAAGCAGGAGATATTGGTGTGAAATGCGGATGTTTTTATGGAAATTTATCAGAATTCCGAAAAAAGGTAGTAGAGACACATGGGGAAACGAAAAAGGCAAAGGAATACTTGATGCTTGCTGATCTGATGGAATTTAGATTTTCGGATAACTCATAAATAGAAGAGAGGAAAAGTCAATGGAACAATTAGAAGGAACGGTAACAATGCCGTTGATTACATATCAAAAAATGAGAAATGATACGAGTCAGATTTTCAATTCGCACGGAACTGACCATGATTCTGAGGATAAGAAGAAAGGGATTTGGCTCTGCTTGAATCAAGAAAAACTCTTTGACCTTGCGTGGGAAGAGATGATCAGACGTGGCATAGATGTATCAAAGTACGACAAGGAGAAAGCAACGTACGAGCATGGATTTGTCAAGTTCGGGTTTAAAGAGAGTCAGGTAGATATAAATGTATAAATATGTGTGCCGAAGCTGTGGAGCAAATTTAGACCCGGGCGAAAAGTGTGATTGCATGGATCGAAAAAGACATATGGAAGAGAGAAAGGAAAAAGCATCGCAGCTATTGGAACGTGAGGATTCGTGGGAACAACAAAAATTAATATTTGAAGAGGAGAGGCCAATG
>ENA-OQJL01001231-OQJL01001231.1-human-gut-metagenome-genome-assembly--contig:-NODE-1231-length-12364-cov-4.461382_pt1 | contig 12364 bp, 8 predicted proteins | sample MGYA00242604_ERZ504770 | MGnify/ENA primary metagenome ERZ504770 (study PRJEB26092, sample SAMD00036359) | human gut metagenome | host: Homo sapiens | study: EMG produced TPA metagenomics assembly of...
ATTGCAAGCATGAAGAACAACATAGATGACATCAACGGATGGCTCTATCACAGAATACGCATGTGCATATGGAAACAGTGGAAGAAACCTAGAACGAAATATAAAAATCTAGTCAAGCTGGGAATCCCAGAACACTATGCGGCAACAATAGCAAACAGTCGCAGAAAGTATTGGTATATCAGCAATAACAAAGCTGTGATTTGGGCGCTGAATAAAGAAAGACTGATAAACAGTGGCTTTTACGATTTAGCCACAGCCTATCAGTCTGTGCACGTCAACTATTGAAAGCGCCGTATACCGAACGGTACGTACGGTGCTGTGAGAGGACGGCGGTTAGTCACCGCCTCCTACTCGATTGCTTAGAAAAACAAGTAAAAATATTACTAAATATTATGACTGTTTGCGCGGAGCAGCACAAGAGTTACGGACGACAAGATTACATGGAAGTGTCAGACGAATCGGAGTCTGCTGCTCCAGAGAATCTTCTTTTGTCCGAAGTAAAATATAATGAGCAGCATATTCTCCCATAAATTCAGCCGGTGTATGAATCGTTGTCAGCGGAGGGTTTGAAAAACTTGCAACGCTGATATCATCAAAACCAATGATGGATATATCATCTGGAATTTTATAACCATTCTCATATAAAGCACGCATTGCACCGATTGCAAGAGGATCACTGGCAGAGAAAATAGCGGTTGGAAGGTCGCCATCAGCAATCATTTGTTTTGTCATGTTATATCCGGATTCAGCAGAATAATCTCCCTCATAAATAAAAGATTCATGGTTAATGGAATGTTCCTGGCAGAAGTTGATGAAGGTATCTTTACGTTCTTCAAAATATACACTGTTATCAGCGAGAACTTCCTTCCCGCCAAGATAAGCAATCTTTCGATGGCCAAGATCATACAAATAATCTAATGCTTCAGTAACTGCCTGTTGGAAATCAAGATTGATCGTATCACAATAAATCTTTGGTGTCTTCATATCAACAAAAATAGTGTTGGAATTAAGTTTTTGAAAAGACTTAATCTGAGATTTATTAAATTTACCAATACAAATCAGACCTTGAAGATCCTTGAGTGTGTCAGGATAATTGCAATCGCTCTGGAAAGCACGGACAACGTGGATATTATGATCGGCACAATATTTTTCAATACCGACACGGATTGCCTGATAATAAGGATCTTCCAGTTCCTGAAAGACAGAATACCATTGAAAGATACCGATAGAAATCGATTTTTCAACGGTATTTTTTAGATGCTTTGTATAATTTAATTCCTGGGCAACCTTTAAAACGCGCTGTTTTGTTTCGTCGGTTACACTCAGGGTATCGTCTTGGTTTAAAATTCTTGATACAGTTGCAGCAGAAACAGATGCTTTCTGTGCAATGTCTTTGATTGTTGCCATGGAGATAAAATCCTTTCTCATAAATATTAATTTATCTCATTATAACAGAGAAAAGCACAAAAGTAAATTTAGTAAAATAAAAGTAAAAAATTTAGTAAAAATATCTTGACAATTTTACTAAAAAGTTTTACTATACAAGTATCAAAGACAGCTTACTAAAAACAGGAGGAAAGAAAAATGGGAACAACTAATGGAAAGGTTCCAGGCAGAGTAAAATATACTTTTGCATTTGGAGCATTGGGAAAAGATTTAATTTATGGAATGATGGCGACATTCGCTATGATCTACTTTACGGATGTGTTGAAAGTATCACCGGGATTTGTAGGAATCGTATTCTTTGTAGCAAAACTTTGGGATGCATTTAACGATCTGTTTATGGGAATGATCGTAGATAACACAAGATCACGTTTTGGAAAATTCGTACCATGGCTTGTGATCGGAACTTTAGTCAATTCCGTTGTGTTTGTCGTATTATTTACTGACTTTAAATTAACAGGAACTTCACTTTGCATCTTCGTTGCAGTGATCTATGTATTATGGGGAATGACTTATACGATTATGGATATTCCATACTGGTCCGTAATTCCAAACCTTACATCAGATCCACACGAACGAGAAGTTGTTTCCGTTTTACCTAGAATTTTCGCAAGTATTGGACAGTCATTAGTCATCGCAGGATTCGGTGTTCAGATCATTGCAGCCTTAGGTGGAGGATATATCGGATATCATCGTTTTGCTATGATCATTGCAGGAACATTTATTCTTACGATCGGAGTTGCAGTCTGCAACTTAAAAGTAAAAGAAAACAATGCACCAAGTGAGAAGATTTCTTTCAAAGATGTATTCTCAATCATTAAGAGAAATGACCAGTTACAGTCAGCAGTAGGACTGATCCTTCTATATAATGTAGGAATTCAGTTTATCATGGGTGTTGCAGTTTACTACTTTACATATGTATGTGGAAATGCCAACATGTTATCAGCTTTTATGATCAGTGCATCTATCGCAGAAGTTGTTGGATTGATCATCTTCCCAGAAGTAGCAAAGAAATTATCAAGACATACATCATTTTTACTGGCATGTATTTTACCATTTATTGGTTTAGCATTATTATTAGTTGTTGGATTTGTATGTCCACAGAACATTGTATTAACAGCAATTTCAGGAGTGATCGTAAAGACAGGAACAGGATTAGAACTTGGATGTGCGACAGTATTCTTATCTGATGTTGTTGACTATGGTGAGTACAAACTGGGAACAAGAAATGAATCCGTTGTATTCTCTTTACAGACATTGATCGTAAAATTTACAGCGGCTTTAACATCACTTTTCATTGGATTTGCACTGGAACGTACAGGATATATTCCAAATCCAAACGCTGTACAGTCAGCACTGACATTGAATTCTATCAGATTTTTAATGTGTGCGATCCCAGCGGTGTCCATGCTTGTAGCCTATGTAGTTTATAAAAAAGCATATCATCTGGATGACAGTTTTATGAAGAAAGTTATTCAGACAATCGAAGAAAGGAGAGCAAACCGCAATGCCGAACAGTATTAAAAAATTAGAAGAAGCTTTTAAAGAAGGAAAATATGATCAGTTATTAAAAGATATCTATGTAGATGAAAGTGTTCTTGCATATCAGCAGGAACGCTACATCAAAGCATTAGAATCCTTTGAAAAGATTTATGGAGAAAAAGAAGTAGAAATCTATAGTGCTCCAGGAAGAAGTGAAGTTGGAGGAAACCATACAGATCATCAGTTTGGAAAAGTTCTTGCAACTTCCATTAACTTGGATGCGATCGCAATCGTTGCAAAAAGAGATGACGATGTGATCGATCTGAAATCAGAGGGATATGAAAGAATCATAGTTAGTCTTAGTTCTTTTGACCCAGCCAAAGCAGAAAAAGGAACATCACAGGCACTGATTCAGGGAGTTGCTTCTAAATTAAAAGAAGAAGGATATAAAATCGGTGGATTTGAAGCTTATGTAACAAGTGATGTATTAAATGGGGCTGGAATGTCATCTTCTGCTGCATTTGAAGTATTGATCGGAAATATTTTATCTGGGTTATATAACGATATGAAGATCAATCCTGTATTTTTGGCGCAGGCCGGACAGTATGCAGAGAATGTATACTTTGGAAAACCATGTGGATTGATGGATCAGATGGCATCTTCCATTGGAGGTCTGATCAATATTGATTTTGAAGATCCTCAAAGTCCAAAGATCAAAAAGGTTGAAGTGGATTTTGAAGAATATGGACACAGCTTATGCATTGTGGATACAAAAGGATCTCATGCAGATTTAACAGATGATTATGCAGCAATTCCATACGAAATGAAGAAAGTTGCCAATTACTTTAATCAGGAAGCATTAAGAGAAGTTGATAAAGATGATTTTTACTTAAATCTACCAAAGATTAGAGAAATCTTAGGAGATAGAGCAGTTCTTCGTGCAATGCATTTATTTGAGGAAAATAAACGTGTAGATCAACAGGTAAAAGCTTTAGAAGAAGGAGATTTTGATACATTTAAGAAATTGATCAAAGAATCTGGTGATTCATCCTTTAAATATTTACAAAATGTATATTCAAGCCATGACCTGACAAATCAGAGTGTATCGATCGGATTGGCGATCAGTGATATTTCCTTAGGAGATAAAGGAGTCAGCCGAGTTCATGGCGGAGGATTTGCAGGAACGATTCAGGCATTTGTACCAAATGATATTGTTAGTATGTACAAAAAGAACATGGAACATGTATTTGGTGAAGGAGCATGTCATGTCTTAAAAGTACGCCCATACGGAGGAATGAAGGTATTATAAGATGATGAAAGTAAGAATGATAGAACAAAGAGATAACGGAGTCTGCTTATTCGAATTAAAAAATGATGAGATCAAGGTGATCACAAGTAATCTTGGATGTCATGTGTTATCTGTATTTACAAAAGACCGAGAAGGAAACTTTGGAGATGTTGTTCTTGGATTTGAGAATGTGGAAGATTGCTGGCATGGAGATGGAAGTTACATGGGAGCGATCGCCGGACGTGTTGCAAATCGCATCGGAGATGCAAAGTTTGAGTTAAATGGAAAAACATATGAATTGGCAGCAAACAATGGAAAGAATTCTCTCCATGGAGGAATCAAAGGATTTAATCAAAAGATATTTAAATATGAATTGTTGGAAGATGGAATCCGTTTTATCTATCTCTCACTAGATATGGAAGAGGGGTATCCGGGAAGTCTTTATCTTAAAGTTGTGTACCGCTTATGTGACAACACATTAAAAATGGAATATGAAGCAGTATCCGATCAGGATACACTGATCAATATCACAAATCATTCTTACTTTAACTTATCTGCTGGAAAAGATAAAATTTATCATCATCAGTTAAAGGTAAAAGCGGATGAGATTGCATGTGTTGATGAAAACTGTCTTGCCAATGGAACATTTTTAAAGATAGAAAATACACCATTTGACTTTAAAGAATTTCATGAGATCGGAGAACGGATCAACGATGATCATGAACAGTTAAAACTTGCCGGAGGTTATGATCATTCTTTCATGGTAAAAGATGAAGAAGATCAGTTGATCCTATATGACAAAGAAACTGGAAGAAAATTAACAATGACAACAACACTTCCTTGCATTCAGGTATACACAGGAAACTTTCTTTCTGGTGGATGTAATGGAAAAGGTGGAAAACCATACGAAAACAGAGATGGTGTTGCTTTAGAAGCCCAGTTCTTACCAAACTCCATACATATAGAAGAAGAACCAAAGGTAATTTTAAGAAAAGGCGAAGAATACGAAGCAGTAACAACATATCGATTTGAGGTGGAATAAGATGGATTTACAAAAAGATATCAAAAAACTTGTAACATATGGACTTGATAAAAAGCTGATCATGCCAGAAGATGAAATTTATACGATCAATCAATATCTGGAAGTGTTTCGATTAGATGAATATGAAGATTCTGATATTGAAGGAGAAGAAATCATCCTGCCAGAGATTTTAGATCGTCTGACAGATGCAGCTTATGATCGCTATATCATCAAAAGTGATGATATCGTGACAAGAGATTTATTTGACACAAAATTAATGGGAATCCTGACACCAAAACCAAGCCAAGTCATCAAAGAATTCCGTACCTATTACGAAGAGAGTCCAAAGAAAGCAACAGAATTTTTCTATGGATTCAGCCAGGATACAAACTATATCCGAAGAGACCGCGTCAAAAAAGATATGAAATGGAAAGTAAACAGTCCATACGGAGATATCGATATCACGATTAATCTTTCTAAACCAGAGAAAGATCCGAAAGCGATCGCAGCAGCGAAAAATGCAAAGCAAAGTTCTTATCCAAAGTGTCAGCTTTGTATGGAAAATGAAGGATATGCAGGAAGAATGAATCACCCTGCAAGACAGAATCACAGGATCATACCGCTTACGATCAATGACAGAAAATGGGGATTCCAGTATTCTCCATATGTATACTACAATGAGCATTGTATCGTATTTAATGGACAGCATGTACCAATGAAGATCGATCGGGCAGCATTTACAAAACTATTTGATTTTGTAAGACAGTTTCCTCATTATTTTCTTGGATCGAATGCCGATCTTCCGATTGTTGGAGGTTCTATCTTAACACACGATCATTTCCAAGGTGGTCATTATGAATTTGCTATGGAACGAGCAGAGATTGAAAAAGAATTTACAATCCCAGGATATGAAGATGTCAAAGCAGGAATCGTTCACTGGCCATTATCTGTGATCCGTATTCAGAGTAAAGATGAAAAACGCCTCATTGATCTTGCTGATCATATTTTGAAAAAATGGCGTGGATACACGGATGAAGAAGCATATATTTTTGCTGAGACAGAAGGAGAACCACATAATACGATCACACCGATCGCACGTAAAAAAGGTGATATGTATGAGCTGGATCTGACACTGCGTAATAATATCACAACTGAAGAATGCCCATTAGGACTTTACCATCCACACAATGAGTATCATCATATCAAGAAAGAAAATATTGGGCTGATCGAGGTTATGGGACTTGCTGTTCTGCCATCCAGATTAAAGGCAGAGATGGAACATTTAAGTCAGTGTCTGATCAAAGGAGAAGATATTGTCTCTAAGGAAGATTTAAAGAAGCATGCAGCATGGGTTGAAGAAATCAAAGGAAAATATACAGATATCAATGAAGAAAATGTCATGGATATCTTAAAAGAAGAGATCGGACAGGTATTTGTTAAGGTTCTTGAAGACGCCGGAGTTTATAAATATAATGAAGAAGGAAGAAAAGCATTCGACCGATTTATTGCAGTTTTATAATGACAAGGTCATAGAAAGGAAAGCAAGACAATGAAAATATTAGTATTAGGCGGAGCTGGATACATAGGTTCTCATACAGTATACGAACTGATCGATGCTGGAGAAGAAGTCGTGATCATTGATAATCTGGAAACAGGACACATCGAGGCTGTGCATCCACAGGCGAAGTTTTATAAAGGAGATTTAAGAGATAAAGACTTTGTAGACAGTGTACTGGATCAGGAAAAAGATATCGATGCAGTCATTCATTTCGCAGCAAATTCCTTAGTTGGAGAAAGTATGGTTGATCCATTAAAATATTATGATAATAACCTTTGTGGAACAAAAACAATGGTACAGTCTTTAGTAGAACATGGTATCGATAAGATCGTATTTTCCTCAACAGCAGCAACTTATGGAGAACCAGAAAAGGTACCGATCGTAGAGACAGATCGTACAGAACCTACCAACACTTATGGAGAGACAAAACTTTCTATGGAGAAAATGTTTAAATGGGTTGGACGTGCTCACGGACTTCGTTATGTATCTTTAAGATACTTTAACGCCTGCGGAGCACATGTAAGCGGACAGATTGGTGAAGATCATAATCCAGAAACACATTTGATTCCATTGATCTTACAGGTGCCAAATGGCAAAAGAGAAGCGATCAGTATCTTTGGAACTGATTATGATACAAAAGATGGAACTTGTGTAAGAGATTATATTCATGTAACAGATCTTGCACAAGCACATATTCTGGCAGTGAAGTACTTAATGGAAGGTAATGAAAGCAACATCTTCAATCTTGGAAATGGTGTTGGATTTACTGTAAAAGAAGTCATCGAAACAGCCAGAAAAGTGACAGGAAAGCCGATCAAGGCTGTGGAAGAAGGAAGAAGAGCTGGAGATCCGGCTGTCTTGATCGCTTCCAGTGAAAAAGCGAAGAATATCCTTGACTGGAAGCCAGAACATGCAGATCTTGAAGAAATCATTGCGTCCGCATGGAAATGGCACAGCAGCCACCCACAAGGATATTGTTCTGTTCAAAAGGAAGACAAATAACTCTTTTTGAACCATAAATCATCCCTGTACCGTTTAGAGCATGTTACCTGGCTCTAAACGGTACTTTTTTGTTTTCGTAAAATATCTGGTACGATGTTCAAATAAAAAATAAAATGGTGTATACTAAAGAAAATAGTAAGATAAAAGAAGGAGTACGAATCGATGAAACGGTTACTAGGATATTTAAAGGAGCATCTTTGTGTTACGATCCTTGCACCATTATTTAAGATGCTGGAAGCTAGTTTTGAACTATTTGTACCATTGGTCGTTGCCAGCATGATCGATGTAGGAATCGGACATCACGATATTGGATATTTGTGGAAGATGGGAGGATTATTGATCTTACTTGGGATTATTGGATTTTCATTTTCTATCACAGCACAGTATTTTGCGGCAAGATCGGCTGTGTATACAGGAAAGTCGATGCGAAGTGATTTGTTTGCACATATGAATCGATTTTCTTATCAGGAGATTGATCAGGTTGGGACATCAACGCTGATCAACCGCATGAGTAATGATATCAATCAGGTGCAAAATGGAGTTAACATGTTCCTGCGTTTGTTTTTAAGGTCACCATTTGTTGTATTTGGTGCGATGTTCATGGCATTTACGGTGGATCATAAGGCAGCAGTTTCCTTTGTATTTACGATCACAGCATTGGCAGTAGTTGTCGGACTGATCTTATGGATCACGATGCCAATGTATAAGAAAGTACAAAAACAGGTCGATGGAGTATTAAAAAGTACAAGGGAAAATCTTCTTGGAATTCGTGTGATCCGTGCATTTAACAGACAAAGAAGTGAGGAAGAGAATTTCAGATCACAAGGTGGACAGCTTTATAACAAACAGATCCACGTTGGAAAGATTTCAGCGTTACTAAATCCTCTGACTTACATGATCATTAATTTGGGGATCATTGCAATTCTATGGTCTGGTGGAAAACAGGTTGATCTGGGTTATTTAACACAAGGACAGATCATTGCCCTGATCAATTATATGTCACAGATCCTTGTAGAACTTGTAAAACTTGCGAATCTTTTGATCATCTTATCTAGAGCGTTTGCAAGTCTTGACCGTGTGGATCAGATTTTTGCATTAGAGTCATCCATGAAGGAAACTGGAAAAACAGATATAGAAGAGAAGAAAGATACACCTATTCTTGAGTTTAAAGATACATCGTTTGTCTATCATGGTGCAAGAAAAGAGACGATCCATCCATTTGATTTTGCGGTGAAAGAAGGCGAAACGATCGGGGTGATCGGAGGTACAGGGTCAGGAAAGAGTACTTTTGTATCTTTGATCGCAAGATTATATGATGTGACATCAGGAAGAATTCTATACCGTGGAGTTGATGAGAAAGAATTAAAACCAGAATTTATCCGAGGAAAGATCGGATTTGTTCCGCAGAAAGCGTCTCTATTTGAAGGAAGCTTAAGAGATAATATGAAATGGGGAAAAGAAGATGCTACAGATGAAGAAATCTATCAGGCATTGGATATCGCACAGGCAAGAGAATTTGTTGATCAGAAGGAACAGGGATTAGACTTTAGAATTGAACAAAATGGAGGAAACTTATCTGGCGGACAAAAACAGAGACTAACGATCGCAAGAGCATTAGTACGTAAACCTGAGATCTTAATTCTTGACGATAGTGCATCCGCACTTGACTTTGCAACAGATGCAAGACTTCGAAAAGCGATCAAAGAAAATACAGATAATATGACAGTATTTCTTGTATCCCAGAGAGTATCAACGATTCGTAATGCTGACCATATCTTAGTGTTGGATGATGGAAAGATTGCAGGAATCGGGACTCATCTACAGCTATTAAAAGAGAATCAGGTATATAAAGAAATCTGCGCATCACAGATGGCAGGAGAGGAGGCATAAGATTATGAGGAAAGACAAAAAACAAAAGACATTACAAAGGATCATGGAATATATGAAGCCTTATCGATTTTTGATCTTTGCGTCTTTAGTGTTGGCGGTGATCAGTGTGGCACTGACACTTTATGTTCCGATTCTGACAGGACAAGGTGTGGATTGCATTATATCAAAAGGAAATGTTGATTTTGCAAGATTGATAAGTATTATAAAAACGATCGTGATCTGTATCGTATTGACGGCAGCAGCGCAGTGGCTGATGAATCATGTCAATAACCAGATTACATATAAGATTGGAAAAGATTTAAGGATTCAGGCATTTGAGCATTTGCAGAAACTGCCATTATCTTATGTAGATGCACACTCCTCAGGAGACTTGATCAGCCGTATCGTAACGGATATTGATCAGTTTACGGATGGATTGCTGCTTGGATTTACACAGTTATTTACTGGTGTGATCACGATCATTGGAACCATTTGTTTTATGTTAGGAATCAATCCATGGATCACATTAGTCGTTGTTATTTTAAGTCCGTTTTCGTTTTTTATCGCAAGTTTTATCTCAAAGCGAAGTTTTAATATGTTCCGGAAACAATCACAGACTAGAGGAAATATGACAGGATTTGTCAATGAAATGCTTGGAAATATTAAAGTAGTCAAAGTGTTTGATCATGGAGAAAAAGCACAGGAAGAGTTTGATCAGATCAATGATGACCTTGCATATTACTCCTTAAGAGCGACATTTTTCTCATCTATCACAAATCCGGCAACCAGATTTATGTATTCAGGAATCTATGCAGGGGTTGCGATCGCAGGATGTATGAGTGTTATTCGCGGAAGTATCAGTGTTGGTCAGTTATCAAGTTTTTTAAGTTATACAAACCAGTATACAAAGCCGTTTAATGAGATCACAGGGGTTATCACAGAATTTCAGAATTCTTTAGCTTCTGCGGCAAGAGTTTTTGAATTATTAGATGAGGAGCAGATGATTCCTGATGCCAAAGATGCGAAGGAGTTACAGGATGTGAAAGGAAATGTAGAATTAGAGCATGTGGACTTTTCTTATGTGAAAGAAGTACCTTTGATCCAGGATTTTAATCTGAAAGTGGAACCAGGACAGCGGATTGCAATCGTTGGACCGACAGGATGTGGGAAAACAACGTTGATCAATCTGTTAATGCGTTTTTATGATGTGAATGTAGGAATGATCAAGGTGGAAGGAAATGATATCCGGGATGTCACGAGAGAAAGTTTACGATCCAGTTATGGAATGGTACTTCAGGAGACATGGTTAAAAGCAGGAACGATTCGTGAAAATATCTGCTATGGAAAACCAGATGCAACTGAGGAAGAGATGATCATGGCAGCAAAAGAAGCCAATGCACATGGATTTATCGAGCGAATGCCAGATGGTTATGATACGATCATTACAGAAGGTGGCGGAAATCTCTCTCAAGGACAGAAACAGCTTCTTTGTATTGCAAGGATCATGTTAAGTCTTCCTCCAATGCTGATTTTAGATGAAGCGACATCATCAATTGATACGATGACAGAGATCCGAATTCAGAAAGCATTTGAAACGATGATGAAAGGAAGAACAAGTTTTATCGTAGCCCACCGACTTTCAACGATTCAGAATGCGGATGTGATACTTGTTATGGAAAATGGACATATTTTGGAGCAGGGAACACATGAAGAACTTTTAGCGAAAAATGGTGCGTATGCCAGATTATATAACAGCCAGTTTGCACCAGTATAAATGGTAAGATTTTTGACTGGAGATGTCATATGGAAGAAAAAGAAATGGAAAAAAAGAAAAAATTATTGAGGTTGTTTATAGAAACATTATATTTAAGTGCATTTACCTTTGGTGGCGGCTATATGATCGTATCTTTGATGCAGAAGAAGTTTGTGAATGAATATCATTGGATCGAAGAAGACGAGATGCTTGATCTGGTGGCGATCGCACAATCAGCCCCAGGAGCGATCGCAGTGAATGGAGCGATCGTTGTTGGATATAAATTAGCAGGTATCAGTGGTGTGATCGTAAGTGTATTTGGAGCTGTTCTACCGCCCTTTTTGATCATATCTGCAGTCTCTGTTTTTTATGAAATATTTCGGGATAACAGGATTGTTGCAGCGATGCTTTCTGGTATGCAGACGGGTGTTGGCGCGGTGATCATCAGTGTTGTGTACGAGATGGCAAAAGGGCAAAGTAAGAAGGAAAACAGAATAGAACTTGCGATCATTATGGTTGTGGCATTTATGGCAAGTTATGTCTTTAATATTAGTGTGATCTACATTATTCTTGCATGTATTGGAGTTGGAATCGTACAATATGGTATTTCAAGAAAGAAGACAGGAGGTAGAAAATGATCTATCTGCAATTATTTTTAAGTTTCTTAAAGATTGGAGCATTTAGTTTCGGAGGCGGATATGCAGCAATGCCAATGATACAGCAGCAGATGGTAGACGTATATCACTGGCTGTCTGTCTCTGAATTTGGAGATCTCGTAACGATTTCGCAGATGACACCGGGACCGATCGCAATTAATGCGGCGACTTTCGTGGGCATAAGAGTCGCAGGGTGGCAAGGAGCATTATGTGCAACGATGGGATGTGTATTCACTGCGTGTGTGATCGTGACAGCAATTGCTTATTTTTATGTAAAATATCGTCATATGGA
>ENA-OQJL01001254-OQJL01001254.1-human-gut-metagenome-genome-assembly--contig:-NODE-1254-length-12073-cov-4.642297_pt1 | contig 12073 bp, 9 predicted proteins | sample MGYA00242604_ERZ504770 | MGnify/ENA primary metagenome ERZ504770 (study PRJEB26092, sample SAMD00036359) | human gut metagenome | host: Homo sapiens | study: EMG produced TPA metagenomics assembly of...
GATTATAGTTTTCTCCCACTTCAATTCCACATTTGCGTTTTACCTGAGAAATATATAAACTTGAAACCTTCAAGCCAAATTCTTTCAGCACATAATCTTTGATTTCCTGATAGGTTGCTTTCAACTCGGCACTGGTGGCATCCAGCTCGTCCAGGTCTAAGTCGATCTCTATCGTGTCATCTGGTTTTTGTTGGGACAAAAGAACAACCGTCTCCACATGCACCGTTCCAGGGAACATATCAACTAAACAACATCTCTTGACCTCGTATCCCGCTTCCCTAAATACAAGCAGATCGCGCATAAGGCTAGTTGGTTTACAACTTACATATACCATCTCATCAACATTAAAGTTAATAATCTTCGTCAAAGCTTTTGGATGAATCCCATCTCGCGGAGGGTCAAGTACAAGGATATCTGGTTTCTTAGTTAAGTTATCCACAACTTTAAGAACATCACCAGCGATGAATTCACAATTATCTAAGTGATTGTCCACTGCGTTTTTCTTAGCGGCTTCAACGGCTTCTTCGACGATTTCGACTCCGACTACTTTGCTGGCTACTGGGGCGAGCATCTGGGCAATGGTTCCAGTTCCGCTGTAGAGGTCATAGATGAGTTTGTCTTTTGTTTCGCCAACGTATTCTCTTACTTTATCGTAGAGGACTTCTGCTCCTAAGGTGTTTGTCTGGAAGAAGGAAAACGGGGAGATTTTGAAACGCATATTGTAAAGGTATTCATAGAAATAGTCCTGACCGTAGAGTGTTTTTGTCTCGTCGCTCTGTACAACATCTGCAAGGTTGTCGTTTAATGTGTGCAGAATGCCGACTACTTTTCCATCAATTTTCTGAGCGAGTATCATATTCACAAATTCAGATTCGTCAAGCTGGCTCTGTGTTGTTGTGACAAGATTGATTAAAATGTCTCCTGTTTTTACAGAGCGGCGCATTACAAGATGACGAAGAAATCCTTCGTGGCGGATTTTGTGGAAGTAGGTTTCGCCTTTTTCTTTGAAGTATTTTAAGATTGCCTGAAGAAGTACGTTGAAATCAGGGTCTACGATGCGGCAATCGTCTAATGTTACGATATCATAGAAGCTGTTTTTCTTATGCATTCCGAGTGCAAGTGGACCATCTTTTTCTTCATCTCCAAATGTGAATTCCATTTTATTGCGGTAGCCTTCTGTAATCGGGCTTCCATAGATATTTTCGATATCAAAAGAAAGACCGTTCTTTTCGATCAGTTCTTCTACCTGACGTTTCTTTAAGTCAAGCTGCTGTTCGTAAGAAAGATTCTGGTAACGACAGCCACCGCAAATTCCAAAATGTTTGCAGGCTGCTGGCTGCTCTAATGGGGATGGTTCGATGACTTCGAGAAGTCTTCCTTCAACTTTATCGCGTCTTTTTTTGTTGATGGAAAAACGTACTACCTGTCCTTCTAATGCATTTTTTACGATTACTTTCTGCCCTTCAATATCTATAATACCTTTATTTGGGAATTCAGTTCGGATTACTTTTCCCTCAAAAATATCTCCTTTTTTCATTTAATAATTTCCTTTCTATACATAAAAAATGGAAAGGATGCCGCAGTATGCACCCTTTTCCATTGTCAAATCTTAATTTCGCTAAATTTCGATTTATAATATCCGTGTCCGTAATGTGCCTCGCCTTCATCGTCGATTTCCATAATGAGAAATGTTGGCATATGGTCTGACTGTCTTGGATAGGAAACGCTTCCCGGATTTAAAACGGTTACATCATCATCAATTTCGATATATGGTTTGTGGGTATGTCCAAACATAACGATATCAATATGATTCTGAAGTGCATACTGTTTTAACCGCTCTACGCCACGGTACACGCAAAAAGTATGTCCGTGGACAACCAGCACTTTATAATCGCCAATATTGAAAATGTCCTGTGATGGCAGTTCCAAGTTATAGTCATTGTTTCCGGCTACCATATGTACCGGACAATCTACTAAGGATCGGATATAGTCGTCTCCTCGCTCTACATCTCCACAGTGAATGAGCATATCAATATGCCCCACCTGCTCGATAACCCCTGCCACATCGTCATTACGTCCATGCGAATCACTGATTACCAAAATTCTCATTTTCTTTTCACTCATCTATTTATAAAATCTCCTTTATCTGGCGCAATGCCTTTCCACGATGACTGATTTCGTTCTTTTCCTCTGCTGAAAGCTGAGCCGTTGTCTTTCCTTTCTCTGGAAGATAGAAAATAGGGTCGTAGCCAAAACCATTTTCTCCGGCTGGTTCCTGTGCGATTCTTCCCTCAATCGTTGCCCGACGTGTCTCTACTCGTCCATCTGGAAATGCTGCTGCGATTACGCAGACGAAACGAGCACTTCTTACGATATCAGGGACACCATGCAGTCTGTCTAAAATAATCTGATTTTTAATGCGATAAGATGTATTCTCTCCCATATAGCGGGCCGAATATACTCCTGGCTCTTTATTCAGATAATCCACTTCTAAACCGGAATCATCTGCTAATACAAGACTGCCTGTTGCTTCCATTACAGTTTTGGCCTTGATGATTGCATTTTCTTCAAATGTTGTTCCATCTTCCACGATATCAATATCTACTCCGGCTTCTTTCATCGAAAGAATCTCGTAATCCAAATCTCCGAGAATTTCCCGGATTTCCTTCATTTTTCCTTCATTTCCTGTGGCAAATATCAATTTTTTTTTCAAAATGCTGCCTCCCAAAAAACTTGTGCTTTTTATATCACTTCTAACATTTTCGATATCTTCATATTAAATATTTTCTGCTAAGTATTCTCGCATTAAAGTACACTTGAAAAATACTCATACAGATTATTCTTCCGGCTGTACCAATTTCTTTCTTCTCGGTGGTTTTGGTCCTGGGAACATGTAGAAATATGTCTTCATCATTCCGTTATAAATCTTTCGGTTCTTTGCCGCTTTCTTTCCAATGTAACGCTCTGCATCTTCATAAGCAGTGATGACATACTCAGACCAGCCGTCAAGTCCTGCGAAAGCTTTTCCCATATCACGGTAAAGTGCTGGTAAATCTTCTTTTTCCTCTAAACGCTCACCGTAAGGAGGATTCGTGATTACAAATCCATACTTCTTTGGATGACTTAAATGATGAACCGGTCGCTGCTGGAAATGAATGAGTCCGTCCACACCTGCTCTTTTCGCATTTTCTCTTGCTGCTTTTACAATCTGCGGATCAATATCATATCCTTGAATATCCATCTCCACGCTCGTATCTACTAAAGATTCTGCCTCCTCAAATCCTCTGGCAAAAAGCTTTGGAGACACGATATTGTCCCAATTCTGCGCCTGGAATTCGCGGTGCATTCCCGGTGCGATATTCGCTCCCATCATTGCCGCTTCAATAGGAAATGTTCCACTTCCACAAAACGGATCAACAAGGATACGGCTCTTATTCCACGGAGTGAGCTTGATAAGTGCAGCCGCCAATGTCTCCTCAATCGGTGCTTTGCTGACCATGCGGCGGTATCCTCTCTTATGAAGGCTTTCACCAGAAGTATCAAGACCAATTGTCACAATATCCTTATAAATAATAACTCGAACCGGATAATCGGCACCATCTTCCTCAAACCAATTGATGTGGTAATGCTCTTTCATTCGCTCTACCATCGCCTTTTTTACGATGGACTGAATATCGGAAGGGCTGAAAAGCTTACTCTTTACAGAAGTTGCCTTTGTCACCCAGAATCTCGCATCGGATGGAAAATACTCTTCCCAAGGAACCTTTTTCACATTCTGGAATAGTTCCTCAAAAGTTACCGCCTTAAACTCTGACACTTTTAAAAGGATTCTCTGCGTTGTTCTTAAGAAAATGTTTGCTCTTACCAAAGCATCCATATCTCCGGCAAAAGTTACCTTTCCGTCTTCCACCTTCACAATCTCATATCCCAAATCTGCTATCTCTCTTTTACACACTGCCTCAAGTCCAAAGTGACACGGCGCAATAAACTCATATTTGTTGCTCATCTTACCTCCATTCATTGCATCTTTCTTCTGTTTTTATACAAAGACACGTTTCTATATCTAAAGCAATATTTATAATATTACTTCATCTGCCTAATCTCATTTTTCTATATAAATTACTACTCAAAATACCAAGATACACATTGTATTTCATCCTATTTTTTCATAATCTACACATTTCTCAATAACTATAATTGTACTTAGGAAATGTTGCTATGTCAAGGAGTACGCACCATCGTCCACAAATCGTTCTTCTCCTTTTCTAAGTATCCTTTATAAAACATAATGCCGCCAACCACACTGTATGCGTGAATTCCCACAGAATCAAGCTTCTTCGCCGCCAGCATACTTGTGGAACCTGTATCACAATATAAAAAAACTGGCTGTTCTTTTTCTATATTAAAATCTTTCTCTATTGCCTCTATATCGAACTTTTCATTCATAATTTCTTCAAATGGGAGATTGACTGCCATTGGGAGATGCCCTTTTTTAAATACTTCCTCTGAACGTACATCAACGAGCAGGCCTTCTGAATCGTAGCTTCTTTTTATCGCTTCCGATATAGAAATTAAATCAAACATGGTTGAAACCTCTTCCTTCCTTTGTATCAGAATATGTTGGTTTTCCCTAAAAGTGTGGCAAAGAGACGCCCAATGCAAGAGAAATAAAGCATATTTGTGACTTTAGTCGCGGCGGTTTGAATGCTCGCTTATGCGCTCGCATCCAAACCTTGCTCCGAGGCCACAAATATGCTTTATTTTTTAATGGATTGTTGTGTCAATCTTGTAAGATTTGATTTCCCGGATTATTTCTATCTCTCCTGACTTCTTTCCCAAATCTTTCCACTAATTTGCCCAGGCAGCCAGAGCGTATTTGAAAAATACTCTAGGAAACAGAAGCAATAGTAATTCCATTCCCAGCCAAAACACAGCCCTCGAAGAGAGTCTAACCCCTATATTTGTGGCCTCGGAGCAAGGTTTGGATGCGAGCGTTTAAAGCGAGCATTCAAACCGCCGCGACTAAAGTCACAAATATAGGGGTTAGACTCTCTTCGGGGGCGTTTCTTTGCCTGCGGCAAATCCTATTCAGCTACAATCTTGATGAATTTCTTCTTCCCTCTCTTTAAGACTTTTCCTTCGCCTTTAAAGTCATCAAGTGTATAAGCAGCCTTAAAGTCCGTTACCTTTTCGCCATCCAATGTTACACCACCCTGTGTTACATTACGTCTTGCTTCAGAACGTGTTCCTGCTAAACCGGATTTTACAAGAAGTGCAAGGATATCTACTGTGCCATCTCTTAAGTCTTCTTCTGTAACTGCACATGCTGGCATATTTGCTGTGTCTCCGCCGTTGCTGAATAATGCTCTGGCGGCATCCTGTGCTTTCTGTGCCTCTTCTTCACCGTGAACTAATTTTGTAAGTTCAAATGCAAGGATTTCTTTTGCTTCATTTAATTTGCTGCCTTCCCAACTATCCATTGCATCAATTTCTTCTAATGGAAGGAATGTGAGCATACGGATACACTTCATAACATCAGCATCAGCTACATTTCTCCAGTACTGGTAGAAGTCGAATGGAGATGTCTTATTAGGGTCTAACCATACAGCACCAGACTGTGTTTTACCCATTTTCTTTCCTTCTGAGTTTAAGAGAAGAGTGATTGTCATTGCGTATGCATCGGCATCTGGTCCTAATTTACGGCGGATAAGTTCTGTTCCACCGAGCATGTTGCTCCACTGGTCGTTACCACCAAACTGCATGTTACAGCCGTATTTCTGGTATAACTCATAGAAGTCATAGCTCTGCATGATCATGTAGTTAAACTCTAAGAAAGATAAACCTTTTTCCATTCTCTGTTTGTAACACTCTGCACGAAGCATGTTATTAACGGAGAAACAAGCGCCAACTTCACGAAGTAACTCAACATAATTTAAGTCTAACAGCCAGTCCGCATTATTAACAAGCATAGCCTTTCCGTCAGAAAAGTCAATAAAGCGGCTCATCTGCTTTTTGAAGCACTCTACGTTATGGTTGATTGTCTCTTTTGTCATCATCTGACGCATATCTGTACGTCCGGATGGATCACCGATCATGGCAGTACCACCACCGATTAAGGCGATTGGCTTATTTCCTGCCATCTGCAGACGTTTCATCAGGCAAAGTGCCATGAAATGTCCTACATGAAGGCTGTCTGCTGTTGGGTCAAATCCAATATAGAATACAGCCTTTCCGTTATTGACAAGTTCCTTAATTTCTTCTTCATCTGTTACCTGTGCAATCAATCCTCTTGCAACCAGTTCGTCATATACTGTCATAAAAACCTCCATATATTTTGTTATTTTTCATTTTTATAAGAAAACATATTCCAACGTGTGTTTGAAAAACGCTCTTCACAAGATAAAAAGCTTCCTTATAATTATAAATATCTTGCTATAAAACTTAAAATATTTCTTATAAAATAAAAAAATCCCGTCCTAGTAAAAGGACGAGATATAACTTCGTGGTACCACCTTTTTTCGCAAAGCAAAAGCTCTGCCTCAATACAAGCGTCTGACAACGCCTCTGCGGATAACGGCCGCTGCTCCGTCACAGCCTACTAAAAATAAAGATTCTGCGCAGATTTGCTCTCCATATAATTTATCAAAAATTCCTATGCGGTATTCTTAAAAATACTGCAAAAACATTGATAAACTCTATAAGAATCTTCGTTCCATTCGGTGTGCAACTCAGGAATGTATTCGCTTATTATCTGGCACATGACCTCCCACCAGCCGGTCACTCTCTGGAATGCATCAATAAAAGCTACTTCTTTCCGTCTTCGTCTTTCTCTTAAATTCATAAATAACTGATGCCGCTATGCTGAAAATTATACATAGGCCAGCATATCCGTCTACCACGGACAGACATCATGTTTCTTATTGTAGTAAAGTTTCAAAATTTTGTCAAGAAGGATTTTTCAAACACGCTCTAAAACAGATAACGCCTTTAGTTAATCAGGATATATCCCCCTGTGTTTTTCTTCCTGCTAAAATATACATGCGTATCCTCTGTATTTTTTTGTGGAAACATATAGCAGATTAATTCTGAAAGTTCAGCCCGCTTCAATCGCTGGACTTCTCCTGCCCAGTCCCTTGTTGCCGAATCTGTAAAAACAACCTGCCCTTCCTCATCAATTCCAAGTAAAATCATCGTATGATAGGAACCGGCATATTTTTTATCAAAAAAACGAACGATTCGCTTCCCTTTTCTACGCATTCGGCTTGTTTCTATGATAACAGGCTTCCCCTTATACAAATGCTCCATTATCTGTGTTTGTGCCGCCACATCTTCAAAATTTCCTATGTACTGGCAAGACACGCCTTCTTTTTTGAAAATAACAGAAATCCCATAAAGAGAAACTGGCATCTGCCTTGCCATCACCTTTCCATAGTTTTCTTCATACACTTTTTCAGGAAAATGTTTCCGCTCCGCCTCAGAAATTGTTCTATCTGGCGTCAGTTCCCTGTACCTGTCCACAAAAGCAGCCAATACTGTTGTCAATGAGCAGCAGGCACATCCATGCCTTGTCATATATTCACTATACTTCCCATAAATTCCTGCTTTCTGCTGAAAAACCGGATAAATTCTTCCAAAATTCTCATCCGTAATCTCAACATCTAATCTAGATTCATTTAATCCGGATTCAGGTAACACAGGGGAAAGAATCTTTTTCCCTTCACTATCTTGTTGAAACTTCAAATCTATATGATTCATAAAAATCCTTTCTATTTTCAGACAATTATTTACCAGGCCTTCTAATATAACTTCTAGAGCGTGTTTGCGCAGGCAAACGAGACGAAAAAATCAAAGAACCATATATCCCATCTGCTCTATAGTCACTTCGCTTAAGATGCTCACCCGCATCTTAAACTCGCTCCGAAGCCGCATCTGGGATATATGGTTCTTTGATTTTTTCTGTTTGTTGCAATCCAACTAATAGCGGACGATAGGCTTATTTGTTCCAGACAAAGGAAACACCCACCGAAAGAGTTAAATAAGACCAACCAAATGCTTATTCCATATTCTGTAAAAATACTGCATTTGTTTCTAGCTAATATTTTTTACTCTCAATAATTCATGTAATCTCCTCGTTCATACATATCTGTTATTATTTCATCCCAATGCTCATAATAATAAATTTCATTATCATTTCCTGTAAAAAAACATCTCTCATCTCCGTGTACCGCACTATTAATCGTCTTATTTTCTGGCTTAGCTTTATCCCATTCTTCATCAAATTCTTCTTTTGTAACTTTGACTGTCTGATATCCAGTATTATAAAATCCAATTCTTTTACCATATGCCGAAAGTTTATAGGAAGTCTGCTTATGTATATCATCAAATCGCCTTGAAGTGCATAAGTTCATATTACTAAAGGTATTAAGACGTTTTTTATCCCCATCGTATTTTGAACGAAAAACTTTGCCATTTAATTTGGGTTTCCCATCGTGTGCAGTTAAGTCAATCCAATAATATTTACCATCAATTCGAACAATGTTCATTGCATGATTTGCTTCTGCACTTAAACAAGGCTTGAATTCTAAGTTGACTTTCCATCCCATATAAACGTAGAGTGATGCAAAGCCACTACACTTAGCAGTACCCTTCAATAACCCAGTTTCCCAATTACCTGCTCCTACATAATAGGTATCACCATTATATTTTTCATAATAGTCTTTTGTAGAATATTTTACATGGGAACAAATCCAATCTGCAACTTTATAGGCACGTTCAGCTTCACTATATTTTTCAGGATGCCCGCCAAATAATTCTTGAATAGCAGCATTAGCTTTATCATCTGCAACATCATACAAATCTTTTTTATGTTTTTTCTTTTTTTTATTAGTTATTTTTGCTTGTACATTTACTTTACAACGAAGTTTTTTCTTCCCAGCTTTGGCAATAATTACGGTGTTGCCTTTCTTTTTTGCTCGTACAATACCTTTTCTTGAAACGGTAGCAATAGAATTATTTTTCGAAACCCATCTGACTTTTTTGGCAGAAATTCCAGAAACTTTTAATCTCTTTTTCTTTCCCTGAATAAGTGTTATCTTTTTGCAATCAATCTTTGGAACTACTCTTGCCTCAAGCTGACTTCCAAAAGTGAATAATAAAAATAACATCACTATAAGCATCATATTAAACTGCCTTGCTCTCTGCCCCTTTTTCATTTTCTTTCCTCCTCATATAATCAAATGTTTTTTATTGGATATTCAAAATTTTCAACCTTTCAATCTATCAGCTCCCTCTTCTACTATTTTCTACACTTTCCGTCGTCCCAACAAATTCCATAAATATTTTACTATATTTTTCTGTAAAATTATATAGAAAGGCTTTATACTTAATACTTTTTCGCTTTTATTAACATTCAATATTTTATCAAAATACATATGATTAGTTACCTACCCACAACTCAAACTTATTTTAATACATATTTTTACAGATCATGGAATAGATATTTCTGTAATATAGCTATGGCAAAGTTAGAATTTTTGTTAGGAAATTTGAAGAAGAATATAGTAGAAGCAGACATTTCGGAAAACTAAATTTTAAAGAATTGACAACTAGATTTCTGAAACTTTTCAAAGGCTCTGCTGTTTGTACTTTTCAAATTACAGGATAGATGGAATCATTGTAGACAATCCAATCTTATCGTCCACCACTCCTCGGATTGCAACAAAACAGCCCCAGAGACGTTCCTATACTGTCAAAATGCGATTCGGAGCGCGTGAAAATGCCGGCCTGGGCATTTTGCTCGCAGCGACTACTAAGCATTTTGGCAGTATAGGAACGTCTCTGGGGCGTCTGTTCATTCACCCTTCAGTGGCGTCTCCCTTGCCTGCGGCAAATTAGAACTTAAACACCGCTACCCCATATGCCGGCAATTTATATCTAAAGGAATACTTTCTTCCATCACACTCTTTCTTCGCTGGTTTATATTCTTTTGGTCTTCTCTTACCAGTTCCGCCGAACTTTTTATCATCACTGCTGAGTACAAGTGTGTGCTTTCTTCGGCAAGTTGTTCCGACACGGTAATCTGGCCGTTCTACTGGTGTGAAGTTGATGACGAAGAGCATATTGCTCTTTCCGCTTTCGGAATGTCTTACGAAAGAGAATATACTTCTGTCACCGTCATCGGCATTGATCCATTCGAAGCCTTCTGGATAGCAGTCGTATTCGTAGAGACATTTATTATTTTTATAAAGATGAAGTAATTCTTTTACAAATGTCTGCAAATGGCGGTTCGGCTCTTTATCTAAGAGGAACCAGTCAAGTTCTCTCTTTTCACTCCACTCTCTATGCTGTCCAAAATCCTGTCCCATGAAGAGAAGCTTCTTGCCTGGGTGTCCTGTCATGAACGCATAACCTGCCATAAGATTTTTGAATTTATCCTCGTAGCTGCCTGGCATTTTCTCTATCATAGAGCATTTCAGATGAACAACTTCATCGTGAGAAAGGACGAGCATATAGTTTTCGGAGTATGCATAAACCATTGCGAAGTTCATCTTTGTATGGTTATATTTTCTAAAGTAAGGATCAAGCTTCATGTACTCTAAGAAATCGTGCATCCAGCCCATGTTCCACTTAAGGCTGAAGTCTAATCCGCCGTATTCTGCCTTATCCGTTACTTTTGGCCATGCGGTAGATTCTTCTGCGATCATAACGATTCCTGGATTTCTCTTCTTTACGATTGTATTCAGGTGCTTGAAGAATTCAATTGCCTCAAGGTTCTCGTTACCGCCGTAAATGTTTGGAACCCACTGTCCGTCTTCACGTCCGTAGTCAAGATATAACATAGAAGCAACCGCATCTACACGAAGTCCGTCTACATGATAATGTTCTAACCAGAAAAGCGCGTTACAGATAAGGAAATTCTGCACTTCTGTCTTGCCGTAATCAAATACCTTTGTTCCCCAGTCTGGATGTTCTCCTTTTCTTGGATCTGCGTATTCATAGAGGCAGGTTCCGTCAAACTCTGCTAATCCGAAAGCATCTCTTGGGAAATGTGCTGGCACCCAGTCAAGGATAACACCGATATTATGTTCATGCATATAGTCCATGAAATACTGGAAGTCTTCTGGTGAACCATGACGGGATGTTGGAGCAAAATAATTTGTTACCTGATATCCCCAGGAACCATCAAATGGATGCTCTGCAATACCCATCAGTTCCACATGAGTATATCCCATATCTTTCACATAAGCTGCCAGCTCATGTGCAATCTCTCTGTAATTATAGAATCCATCCTCATCTTCTTCTGTCTGTTCATGCTTTTTCCAGGAACCCGGATGTACTTCATATACAAACATTGGATTCTTTTTATCATCAAATTTCTCTCTCTTCTTCATCCATCGGCTGTCATGCCACTTAAAATCAGAAATGTCTGCCACAACAGAAGCATTGTTCGGACGGAGTTCTGCCTGAAATCCATAAGGGTCTGCTTTTAATGTTTTTTTGCCATCCTGTGCAGTAACACAATATTTATAAATATCTCCCACTTTTATCCCTGTAAGAAATATCTGATAAATTCCAAGTGGTTCTAAACGTTCCATCGGTGTCGCATTCTCATCCCATTCATTAAAATCACCAACAATGGAAACTGCTGCCGCATTCGGTGCCCACACAGCAAAATATACTCCCTCTTCCTCATCAACTGTCATAGGATGCGCGCCAAGTTTATTATATAAGTCATAATGTGTCCCCTGACCAAATAAATACTGGTCAAATTCTGTAATAAATCTGGTATCTGGCATAAACAGAGTCCTCCCGCTTTCATAATCATTCATAAAATATTTTTGTTTATTATATCATAAACTGGTAATTTTTTCATCATTTTGTTTGAATTAAATAGTAGTTGTGGGTATCTGTAAGATTCATAAAATCTAATCTGCAGGCTTTAAAGGAAACAGAACCCAAGAAATAACATAGTCCATATTTGTGGCCTCGAAGCAAGGTTTAGATGCGAGCGCATAAAGCGAGCATTTAAACCTCCGCGACTAAAGTCACAAATATGGACTATGTTATGGTATGC
>ENA-OQJL01001263-OQJL01001263.1-human-gut-metagenome-genome-assembly--contig:-NODE-1263-length-11986-cov-3.145184_pt1 | contig 11986 bp, 5 predicted proteins | sample MGYA00242604_ERZ504770 | MGnify/ENA primary metagenome ERZ504770 (study PRJEB26092, sample SAMD00036359) | human gut metagenome | host: Homo sapiens | study: EMG produced TPA metagenomics assembly of...
GACAGCATCCGCATACTTCTGTACAAAAGCATTCCGTTCTTCCGGTGTCCAGTCCTCCCCGTTTTCTCTTAAGTCGGCAAGGTCAGCCTTACTGATGGAAGAGACGTTCATAACAGCAAATCCGGCATCCGGTTCCACGGTCCGTCCCTCTTCATCGTATTCTTCCCTGTCCTGATCAAAAGCAACTTTATATTTGTCAAGATAGATCCGGTCACCCTGATAGGTATTGTCTACGGTATATTCGAACGTAGTCGCTGTCCCATCCTCGTTTCCGAGATCTTCTTCTGTTACCGTAAATGGCTTATCTTCCATGAACTTGTAGGAAGCGGTTCCTTCTATCTGCTTTAAAACATAACTTCCTGCTGCTTTAATCGCTGCACTCTTTGCGTAACCATTTTCATTCGTTGTAAATGGCTTCCCGATCATGTTTCCATCCGTATCATAAATCGCAAACTTCGCTCCTTTTTCCGGATGGTATGTCTTTGTGCCGCTTAACTCTGTCTTGCTCATCACTTTATGAATGGTTACGGAGCAAGGGAGCAGTTCATCCACGGTCTCTCCACTGTCAGATGTCTTGCCAAGCACAATGTTCCTGCCAGAATAGATATCATTTTTATTCGCGTCCGTATCATCTTCAATGTGAAGGGAGAACGGACCAACTTTAGTCATGTTTTTTGGGAGTCCTTTGCTTGTCAGTGTCAAGGTATAATAGCCATATGGGACATCTTCCCATGAAGCTGTACCATCTTGTGCAGTTGTCTTTGCCACACCATCCGTATATGGAGTATCTTCTGAAAATTTAGAAACAGCTTTTAAGGTGAATTCGATTCCCTTTTCCGGTTTGATCCCCGTCTCGTTCACAAGATCATTGACATATTTTGTGATAGTCACAGTTCCTTTTTTTGCTTCCTCGTTGGAAGTAAGGGAAGTGATCGTCTTTCCACTTTCTTCTTTTGCCAGCAGGGTATCACTGGTCCCATTATCATATAAGATAAATTTATGTGCCTCCGGATCTTTTTCAAATCCGTTTGGAGCCCATGTCTCTTTGACCCAGTATGTACCGGCTGTTAATCTTCCACTGTTTCCTTTATAGACCGTCTTTCCATTCTCTGTCTGTTTGGAGATATTGATGGAAGAGACTTCGGTTCCTTTGTCACAACTGGATTTATTATAGACGGTATAAACAGCACCTTCCAGAGAAAGGTCTGTGGAATAGGATTCCTTACAGATCTTATACAGGCTGATCGAGCCATACTTTGGTGTATCCGAGAAGGTATAACTGATCGATACTGTGTTTCCCGTCTCTTTTTTAGTCACGGATTTTACTTTTCCATTCACTTTGATGATATGATTCGGTACGCTGACCTCTTCGATCTTCCAGTCTGCGGAAAAATTCGCTTTGGCTTTTGCCGCTTCATCCGCTGCATTTTTGGCTGCCTCTTTTTTCGCCGCTGCCTGCGCTAATGATTTATCCGGATAGTTTCCATCGTTTTTACATTTTTCCTTCTGTTTTTCCGTAAGCTTATCCCAGTTTGTCACATATTTCTTTTCCGCACTTCTTTGTGCAGAAAATGTCCTCGTGACCTTACTGGATGCCTTTCCATTACTGCCAGTAGTCAGGTTTACGGTAAGGACTTTTCCATCTACATCTTTTGTTGTCGCTTTGAATTTTGCACCACTTACGGCTTTTTTTGTAGTAGAATCGGTCTTGGTCACTTCCACAGATACTTCTTTGGATACTTTTCCTGTTTCTTTTGCTGTCACCGTATCATACTCTGGTTTCGTCTTTACCCAACGGAAATAAGGCTGATGCGTGATCGTGTTGCCATCTTTACACTTGGTATTCCTATATACTACAACATAGCCTTCTACTTTGCGCTTTTTAACTTTATTATAAAGTGGTAATATCTTTTTTTGATAATTCCATCCCTTACTAGCAGCTAACTGTGTCAAAGCGGTTTTTACATTTTTTCCCATACTCTCAGCCCAGACATAAGTCTGGATAAAATAGGACTCCCGCTCTGTTGCATTAGATGGTTTAACATCTTCATAGAACCAGCACAACCCTTTTGCAATCGCAGTAGTATTATGGATAAATTCGGCATCATTGGACTTTGTAGATTTCCAGTTAGAAGCAAAAACTACTTTTTTTGTATAAGTATCGCCCGGATGTCCACGCCCAACCGCATAGCCGCAAATAACACGTTTGTTACCATCATCCGCATCATCCATTACGAATTTACGGAACGGGGTCGTTGATTTATGTCCTACTTCATCAATCGCTACTGCTCCCATATCCGTGTTAGAATGCAGTTTATGTCCTGTTTCTTTGTAATCTTTGATCGTGTCTGCTGCCTGTACCTGCAGCGTACCTTTTGAAAATACCCCCGTATTTGCAAAATCTCCAAAAACAAAAGCAAAAATAAAAACAAAGATAAATAGTCTCTGTAACCATTTTTTCACTATCAAATTTTTTCACTCCTTCCTATCTTATATACAGTCGGTAATCTTATTTTTCTCTTTTGCAAAAAACTAGGGTATTTTTTGCGATAATCGATAAAAACGCATTTGTTTTCTCCCCTTTCTGTTCTTTTTATAATCCTTACATTTTCTAATATGTTTTTTTTGGTAGCTCAGCCGTTATGTTTTTTGTGAAAAATTCTGAACAAAAAAAGACCCATACCCTTTCAGGTATGAGCCTCTTAAGGAACCTATTTGCTCCCCTTACTTCACTAAGCCTTCTTTTAAAATTCCTTCTTTTAAACCATAAACTTTCTTAGGAACCTTAACTACCAGTTTCTTATGAAGTCCCTTAAAAGCCTTTTTGTTTAAATTCTTTTTTGTAAACTTTACAGACTTGATCGTGATCTTCTTTAAGTTCGGACATTTGAAAAATGCTTTATTAGCAATCTTCTTTACATTTGCACCAACAACAACAGATTTTACTTTCTTGTTGTTCTTTACAGCTTTTGTTGCAATAGATGTTACTTTGTAAGTAATGCCTTTGCTTTTTACAGTAGCAGGAATGGAGATTTTCTTCGCATTTTTCTTTGCTGCGATAAAACTTACTTCTTTTCCTGCTTTTGTTACCTTGTAAGTCTGACCTGCTACAACAAATTTTGTACCAACTTTAGCTGCTTTTTTTGCAGGCTTTGTAGGATTTACCACTGTAGTGTTATTCTTCTTGTCTGTAGACGGTTTTGTATCATTCTTCTTGTCTGTAGATGGCTGTGTATCTTCTTTTTTGTCTGTAGAAGGTTTTGTGTCATCTTTCTTATCTGTAGAAGGTTTTGTGTCATCCTTTTTACCTTCTGTAGTGGTGTCCGCCGGTTTAGACGGCTTGCTTTCTTCCGGAAGTTTTGCAATCTCTTCTGCCTTTGTTTCACCACAAGTTAAACAGGTAAATGTCTTTACGCCTGTAGATGTTGTCGTAGGAGCTGTTGTCACTTCTCCATCATTCCACTTATGTCCAGTTGCTTTTTCTGTGATTTCTTCTTTTGTCTCATCACAGGTAGAACAGGTATATACCGTTTTTCCATCTTTTGTACAGGTTGCTGGTGTTACTTTTGTTTTCTCCCAGCTGTGTCCCAGAGGCTGTGTCACTCTTTCTTCTCTCTCTCCACATTCCCTGCAGACATAAAAATCTTTTCCAGATTCTGTACAAGTTGGTAACTGGCAGGCATTGCTGTCTTCTTCCCAGTCATGCCCATGCGCTTTTTCATCTACTTCACCTTTTTCCAATAAAGTGCCGCAGGCAGTACAATAGGTATCACCTGTATAACCATCTTCTGTGCAGGTTGCTTCATGGTCATTATAAATACCGATATCATCTTCATCATGAGGGCAGGTCGCTGGTTCTGCAGTCAGTGCCTGTTTTTCTTCTGCACCACATCTTTCGCAAATTAAATAAAAATCTCCATTTCTATTTTCTGCATTGCCAAATCTGTGTCCAAGAGGTTTAATTGTTGCGTCTTTTTCAACAATACTACCACAATCAGGACAATACATATCTCCTTTTCCTTCTGTTGTACATGTAGGCTTAACCGTATAACGCCAGTATCCAAACTCGTGGTCACAATCTGCCGAATCAATCTGTGCTGCAAATGTAGGAACTGCCATAGTCATTGCCATAATACCTGCCATAATACTTGCTAAAATTTTCTTTTTTGCCATTTTTTTCTCCTTTTTTTTGTATACCATTTACTTAGTTCTTTCTATTCAACAGAGATGCGGATTTCTCTCCGTCACTGTTGATAATCTTGGTTCCTCCTTCACGATATTTATATCATCATTGAACTACTCAAGAATTTTTATAAGAACTTTTTAGCCCCAAAAAGAAGATTCCCTTTTCAGAGAACCTTCCTTTTCCTATTTTAGAAGCGAGAAATATCCCGGATTATTTGCCGTATCTATATGTGCCATCCTTGAGTCAACGCTATTTTTATTATAGACTGTTCCATTATTGCCTAAGATAGATATTGCCTTATAGAACATATCAGAATCTAGGAATGGTCTTTGGATGAATCCTGTACCCGTCTTTTTCCACTGTGCATATAAAGTTGCCGAGATCAAACGATTGTCGTAAGTCGCTCCATTTTTATACGAAATCGTGTCTGTGTACTTATCAAAAGACCATCCACGGAATTCGTATCCTGTTCTCGTAAATGTATTCACAGGAAGTGCATAAGACTGATTTCCTTTATGAGTGACACTATTTAGCTTTCCGGTGCCGCCATTTGCATCAAAGCTTAAGGTAAAATCGTCTACATTGTATAAAGCATACAACGTGACGGTGCCACCGTCTTTTATAGCACTATATTCCTGTCCAGGTGTGTATGATGTTCCTGTTCCATCCGGTTTTGTATTCCAACAGGTAAATTCATAATTATTCTTTTCCGGGCTGACACTATTTATATATAGTCCGTGATCACCATACTGCATACGATCTGGATAATCTGTCTTTGTTTTTTCTTCTAATGTCCAAAGCTGTGCAACGGTATGGTTTGGCGTATACTGTTCTATCCAGGTATTATCTTCTGCTCTGCCATTTACGACATCTAAACATTTGTTTGTCTGCTTATTGTAAATGCTAACCTTACCATTTCCTTCATCGGATAAATACCAGAGATAGTCTGCTTTATCATTTTGCTGATTCCAAAGATTTATTGCTTTATTCGATTGGTCTACATTAGGATCACCATCAAGATTCAATGCCAAACCATTATGAACGCTGATGATATAATAATACTGTGTATTTTTATATCGTTCAAAGAGCCACTGTGTTTGTGTAGCAGCATCATTTTTCCCAGAATAGATAACCGTTGCCGGATTTGATCTAGGCTCGTAGTCCATTTCATATACATGCATGTACATATTCGTTCCACAATCCGATTTCATATAATATACACCGTTCGGGATTATCTTGCATCCATTCAGACTTGTTTGATTTTTCAAACTTGAAGGAAACGAACCGCCCTGTAGATTATAAACGAAGTTATGCTTATAAGCTGTCCAATGGGCGTACAGTGTCGTATCTGCTGTGATCTTATTTGTCGATGATGCTTTTGTTCCCCCAGTTTTTGCCGTATACCAACCGTCGAACTTGTACCCTTTCCTAGTCAGATTATCTAATGTGCCATACTCTTTACCAGTTATCAGCGTCCTTGTAGCAGGAGTTGAAGGACCTCCATTTGCGTCAAACTTTAAAGTATACTCTTTCGACCAAGATGCCGTTACTGTTTGGTCACCGTTACAAAGAGTTACGGATGTAACCGCTTTCTTGCTTGAATTGTACCATCCATTGAAATGATAGCCCGATCTTGAGACTTCAGGTAATGAAGTTACACTTTCACCACAATATTTTTTAAACTCTAAATTTTTACCATTCTTAGAACCACCATTTGTTTTGGTAAATGTGCCAGAATCAGGGTTACAAGTCAAAGTATACTGGCCCCTTTTTACAGATGTAGAAAGCGTGGTATGAAACCATGCTAAAACATCTTTTTGACCCTTAACTCTTCCTTTAAGCATGGATGTATTGTTGAGATTTAAACGAACTGGTATAGTGATTGTACGATCCGAAGTATTATGTCCAGCGTATTTGTTAAAATTATAAGAAATATCATATGGAGCTTCTTTTTGCCCCTTTGGAACTGTTACCCCGGTACCAGAAACAAAACTAAAGTTACCATCTGGCGTTTGACCCTTAGAATTTTTGCTTATATTGTGACCATTCAAATAATAATGCGCTTTTAATTTGAATGAAATGTGAAATAAGATAGTATTATAATAACCATTAGAGTCTTTTACCGTATTTTTTTCCCCTGCATCCGATACTTTTAAGTCTGTGACAACACTACTGTTTGGAGATCGATTTGTTATATCAGATATTACTTTAACAGGTCTTGATTTTCCAGTAAAGAGGGCTTTATGATCACCTGATTCTGTAAGTTCTGTTTTTGTTCCTGTATAGTATACATGAACAGGCAGATTAGCATCACCCACCTTTATATAACAATCACCATTGGGATTATAAGTTGTTTTTGCCGCCAGCGCAACATTATAAAACAAAATCCCGCAAAAAACGATGATCAATAAAAAAGCAATCCCCATTGGCAGCCATCTTTTCCATTTCGGAGCCGCCCTGCTTTCCTGTTTATTTCCATTTTTTAACCTTGTCATGATATCATCTTCTCCTTTCCTGTTACAGAACATCTTATATCCATTTTTCTGACAGGAGATGCCCGTTTTTTTGATGATCTGTTTTTCTCTGTTTTGCTCTGAGTCAAATTTTTCTCCTTTCTATAGGTTAGTATGAAAGATTAGGAAAATTCAATGAACATATACCCAACCCTTCTTTGCATTAATATGTTTTTTCTTGCAAAACAAAAAGCCCCGGCTTTTGCCAAGGCTTTACAACAAGAGAAACTTACCAGATTTAGGTTTTCTTCACTCATGGTTCCGGCAGGACTATATACCGACAAATTTTCAAAATAAGGAGTTGTGTGTTCTCTTGTTGACTATCTGTTCCTTATTTTCGAAACGAAGATATAAGCAATGCAACACAATATAAAAATAAATGCCACTACTTTTACGGTATTTTCCCTTTTGATATCTGGTGTAGATGGTTCATAGGTTATCGTTTCATCTTTTGTTGTAACCACGGTTTTCTTAGTTGTTTTCTTTGAATCTTTTTCTTTATTTTTTGAAGTGTATCTCTCACAAAATACTAAATAACGATATTTTCCATGGGATCGGTATGGGTGACAGGTAAGAAGAGTGATCATATCCTTTCCTGGCTGAATCTTTACCTCGTCACTGTCATTTGGATATACAATCTTGATACGTTTTACGATATAGGTAAGCTTTTCCCATTGATTTTTGATGTAAACTTTATCACCGATCTGTAGTTTTTCGATTTCCCGGAAATAAGGTGCACCCTGGTATCCCCTGTGTCCGGCAATTACGGAATTTGTGTTGTTCCCACCAATCGGCAAAGAGGTATTGCCTAAGACTGTTGCGCCTTTTGCCATGTTCTTTTTGGTCGCCCGCACATAGAGCGGCAGCTGTACATCCATCGCCGGGATCTTGATATATCCACACCGTTCTTCTTTAAACCCATTAAGAGGGATAGGGAACCATGTATAGGAAAAAGCATCCTTAAAATCCTTTTGTCCGTTTTTATAAATATCTTCGTTATATTTCTTAATCGACTGGTAAAACGAATCGGATTCCTTTTTCTTCTTTTGTTCTTTATTTTGTTTATAAGCATTGTCTACTTCTTTTTGGTAGGAGATTGCCTCCATATGTATCTTTTCTGACCTTACTGCGGGATAGAGGCTCATCCCTATCCCAAGTACGATCAGACATACACTAAAAAGAAACCGAAAAACTTTTTTCAGCATGAAAAGCCTCCTATCGTTTTTGTAATTTCTTTCTGATGAAAGAAATAATGAACAGGACAATGCTTGTGATGCCAATCCCTAACAGGATTGCTTTCTGGTAAGTCCGCATCCATTGGGAACGTCCTGCTTTTTTCTTTGCACGTTCTTTTTCGTAAGCTTTTGGTGAGTATTTTGTCCGTTTTCCCCTGACTAAGAGGCGATGGGTATTTTGTCCATATGGGGTACATGTGACTAATGTAACAAGGTCTTGTCCATCTACGACACTTAATTTACTTGTATCTTCTGGCAGGACTACATCAATCCGGCAGACCTCATAAGCTAATATCTTATCTAAGACACGGATATAGAACTGATCCCCTTTTTGCAGTTCTGTAAGGTCAGTAAAGAGTTTTGCTTTGTTCAAACCTGTATGCCCCGTAAAAACAGCATGGGTATCTTTTCCACCAACTGGCAGGGATGTCCCTTCTAAGTGTCCAACTCCTTTTTCAAGGACACTGTTTGATGTTCCATGGTATACCGGCAGATCTACATTAATTGATGGAATCTCCAGCGAACACATAACACCGGTATTGTCCAGATTTAAGAGCTGGTAGTATTCTTTTTCGCTTATTCCGCCATTGGTCTCTTCGGAGAAAGGGTCTGTGAGGACAATATGGGAAGAAGCTAGTTTTTCATTATATTCTCTTGCTTTTTCCAGCATTTCTTCCTTTTCTTTTTTATCTGTATGTTTTACTTCGTTCTCATAGGTACTGATCGTAGATTTTGCTGCATGTTCGTTGAGATAATTTGCGATCCAGGGGTAAACGAGCAATGCGACTCCTATAAGGATAATAAGTACCTGTATTATCTTTTTTTTCATTTTTCAAATCCTTCCACGTACAAATACGTGGGCTTTTCTTCTTATATTTTTTAAACGTAAAAACCGGGGAAGGGGATACCATCCCCTGTCCCCGGTCAGAAACGAAAGAATTATTTATTTTTATTAGCAGGCTGTTTCTTCTTTCTTTTTGTTTCTTGTCATGGAGTAAACGCCTCCTCCTAAAAGTCCTGCTCCTAAGATTACTAATCCAACAAGACCGGTTCCACCAGTAAGAGGCATATTAAAGCCCTTGTTGTTTTCAATCGCCATCTTTACTTCAGCGTTTGGAGATGTGGTATCTCCTGTAGAAGAAGTAAGGAGTGTGCAAGGTTTGCTGTCTACGGTTGCGGTTGCAGCCTGGATGTCACCAACATACATATCTGTCTTACCAATTGTTCTACCGTTTGCTGTCTCACTTGTTGGTCCTGCCACTGCTTTAGACCCGATGTCTGTTGTCGCTGCGTTAACCAGCTGTCCGTCTTCATTCTTGATACCTGTGCCATAATTAGCGATGATATTATCAGCTGCAGCGTCATCTAAACCTGTCGTACCAGCTACAGAAGCCTTGATATCTCTCTTTGTTGTATTGATATTAATGACCATCTGATCTTTTAATAAGGTATAACCGTCATCTGTTGCAACCTCAGTTAACTGATATTTATCACCCTCTAAACCTTTGATATAGAGTTTTCCTGAAGCAGCCGGAGTAAAGGTTGTTGCCTGCGCCTTGTCCATTGTCTTTCCTGTCACATAGTAAAGTCCATCTTCTGCTTTTTTAGCGATAACATAATATGCATCAGTGGAGTTATACAGTTTGAACTGTACTTTTGTTGCATCTCCTTTGTTATCAGAGAAAGTCTTTGTCAGGTCGATACCATAGGAGTATACATAGTTTCTATCCTGTAAGGAGTTACTGTACTTATTGTTTGTACGGCTCCATACGAGGGAGATATCATTTGCATTACCGCTGTCACCTAATGTAACGGATGCATCAGAATTTACAGTTGCTGTATAATACAGTACCATGTAGTAATCAGAGTAGCCAGCTTTTGTAGCCCCCTTATCACCTACGGCTTCGTATGGATTGGAAGCACCTTTTACATTTGTACCATTGATCTGGTTAAGTCCTGTCTCTGTCAAAGTGATCGTTGCTTTATTGGCTGTCACTTTTTCAGTCCCGTCTTCACCAGATACGGTAACTGTTGCATAAGCAGCTTCATGTTTTCCACCATCAAGGTTCCAGATCTCTTTCGCATTCTTTGTATTGTTAGCTTTTGCATCAGCAGCATTATCATAAAAAGCAATCTTGAAATCCTTGTTATAGTTAATACCAGTAGATAATGCATCTGTAAATGTATACTGGCTTAAATAAGTAGCTTTTGATGTGATATGTGGTAATTTAGATACAACACGGTAATCAAGAAGGTCACCTTCGGATGCAGTTGTTGTATCATCATATTTAAAGTCGTTGCTGTAACCCTTACCGTCCTTGCCGGCTTCTGTATTGTTTGCGCTAGTATATCCGCCTCGGTTTGCAACATAAGCCGCATCTGTAGTATCTGCTTTGTTTTCTGCAGCAGTATCTGCGTTATAAACAATCAGGGATTTGGAGTCAAATGCACCAGAATAATTTGTATCCTTGCTGGAAGTAACTACTCCGTTTCTGTCTTTTGCATCACTGGAATAAGCGTTTCTGACAGCTTTATCGATCGTGGGGTTTCCTGTTTGGTTCTTTGGATAAGATACGAAATCATACAGCCATTTTTCACCACCGATACTGTCTGCCACACCGTCTGCTGCATGGTCTGTGTTTGTATTGGTATCTGCTGCAGTATTTGTGAAAGGCAGGCTGATGAACCATGGGTTAACTGTAGATGTAACCTGTTCCGGCACCTTTGTTTCTACCATCAGATATAATCCTAATGGAAGTCCGCTCTTTGTAGCAAGTCCATTCGCATCTGTCTCGATCACACCAGTATCTGCTGTCTGTACATCATCACTGTCTTTATTCTGGTCTTTATATTCAATGAGGTAAGATTCTAATGCATTCTTTGCAGCAACATCATCTGCTTTAATAATCGCAGCTAATGCATCTTCAATCTGTGTGCTTGTGTAATGTAATACACCTGCATTTGTACAAGGTGCAGAAACTCCATCCCCTGTCATCACTGTGGCATCTGCCTCATTTAATTTTAAGATCTGCGCTAATGCAGTTGGAATCTCATAAACAACTTTAATGTTGCTGCCTGTTCCATCTGTCTTGCTGTACTGTTCGATGTTACCGACACGTAAATATGTAAACTGTACGCCCTGGATTGCATAATCAGCCAGTGCATTCTCTACGCGGTTATCTGATTCACCGGTTGCTTTATATTGCCCTTCGGTATAATCTCCAGCTGCTTCTGCCGATGTGATATCATATTTATGGACAGTGATGCTTCCTGTTTTGGAGGTATCAATGATATCGGCATTTGCCAGGTCTTTTGTAGTTGCTGTATTGTTTGTGGTATCTTTGGATGATGCAGCGGCTACAGGTACGGCAGAGAGAACGGCAGTATAAGTAGGGGCACATACAGATGCTAACATTGCGGTAGCCATGGATAAAGCTGCGGCTTTTTCTGTAAATTTCTTGAACTTCATTAATTTTTTCTCCTTTTTCATTTACACTTTTTGTTATAAGTTAATTAGTTTATCTGGTTTTCGGGGTCTATCTCTCACCCTCATCGTATCTACGTCCTTTCTTTTGTTTAATACATATAATCAACAAGTGATTTTCCTATGCTGTTAATATGTATTTTTTGATTTCACTTCGTATCCCACTGCTGTTACCTCGTGTTATCCGTTTGTAATTCACCAACAGGCAACAAAAAACGATTGTGTTTTTTGATTTGCGTTTCGTGATACACCAACGGGCAACTGAAGTTAACCGCGGTTTCTTTACGAGACTTTCGCCTCGCTGGGGGAACACAACCCTTCTATCCTTTGTGACAGGGATTACATTTTGTTTTAATCCCCAGCCGGTATCATCGCGAAGGCTGATCGCCGAGCAAAACCCGGCAGTGCTTACTTCTTGTCAGTAGGGGATACCGTTTTCTCTCCGCTCCCTACTGCCGCTAGGTTAACTCTACAATTCATCTCGCTACCTGCATTTCATTTAGAGGGTAGGAGAATCCTTGTTTTTCTTATAAAACTGCCCTCCTTCCTAAAACAGATATTTCATATA
>ENA-OQJL01001292-OQJL01001292.1-human-gut-metagenome-genome-assembly--contig:-NODE-1292-length-11729-cov-2.825695_pt1 | contig 11729 bp, 10 predicted proteins | sample MGYA00242604_ERZ504770 | MGnify/ENA primary metagenome ERZ504770 (study PRJEB26092, sample SAMD00036359) | human gut metagenome | host: Homo sapiens | study: EMG produced TPA metagenomics assembly of...
GTTGCAAGAATAAAGATAACATATGATGGCGGTTCTTCCAACGTCTTCAGCAGTGCATTAAAAGCTCCGATAGAAAGCATATGAACCTCATCGATAATGTATACTTTATACTTTCCCTGTGTCGGAGAATAAGAAACTTCCTCACGGATCTGACGAATATTCTCTACACCGTTGTTGGAAGCCGCATCGATCTCAATCACATTCATGGATGCACCCGCTGCGATAGCCTTGCAGGAAGCACACTCCCCACAAGGGCTTCCGTCCACCGGATGCTCACAGTTTACAGCTTTTGCAAAAATCTTTGCCACCGTAGTTTTTCCTGTTCCACGGGTGCCGCAAAACAAATAAGCATGCCCGATGCGGTCTGCCTTAATCTGATTTTTTAATGTTGTAACAATATGCTCCTGTCCTTTTACATCCTCAAATTCGGCCGGACGGTATTTTCGATATAAAGCCGTATAAGACATAGCGGCTCCTTTCTAACTTTCAGTAACACGTTTTGATACTCAAATCATAAATTCAAGTCGAACGCATGTGAGACTTGGTGCGTGATTCTGGTCAGCGTAAGCTGACATATTCATCTTAGAATCACTGTACATCTCCGCGGAGCGTTTATCTCAGTCAGAGTCTCAACTCAGACTGAGATGATTAATCTCCGAAACAAATTCCTACGATTTTTGCTTCTTTGATCAGCTGGCAATCCGGCTGTACCATCTTCAACTTACCAGCCACCTCACCCAGAGGTACTTTCTTGGTCTGACCATTGATCATACCAACCATATAACCGTAATCCTCATCCAGGATCAGTTTTGCTGCATGCGCACCAAGCTGTGTACAAAGTACACGGTCATAAGCACACGGACTTCCACCACGCTGCATATGCCCCGGAACTGTAACACGCACTTCATTTCCGGTGCGCTCCTGGATCTGTGCAGCCACTTCATAAGAAACTGACGGATATTTTGTTTCTTTTTTCTTTGCTTTCAGTTCTTTCTTGGAAAGCAGTGCATCCTCCTTGGAAATCGCACCTTCTGCAACTGCCAGAATGGTAAATCCTTTTCCGTCTTTGCTTCGTTTGTTGATTGCCTCCACTACTTTGTCGATATCATATGGGATCTCCGGGATCAGAATGATATCAGCACCGCCTGCCACACCGGCATGAAGCGGAAGCCAGCCAACTTTGTGTCCCATGATTTCAACGATAAATACACGGTTGTGAGAAGCTGCTGTAGTATGGATGCAGTCGATAACTCCTGTCGCAATGTCCAGTGCGCTCTCGAAACCAAAGGTAATATCTGTACCATAAATATCATTGTCGATTGTTTTCGGCAAATGAATGATATTCAGCCCTTCCTCTCGAAGCAGATTTGCTGTTTTCTGTGTACCATTTCCACCAAGGATCACCAGACAGTCAAGATTCAGTTTATGATAGGTATGCTTCATTGCAGCCACTTTATCCAAACCGTTCTCATCAGGTACACGCATATATTTAAACGGCTGACGGGATGTTCCGAGTATTGTTCCGCCTTTTGTCAGAATTCCGGAAAAATCTTTGGATGTGAGCAGACGATAATTTCCATAAATCAATCCTTTGTATCCATCATAAAAACCATAAATCTCCAGTTCATCCAGATTGGCATTTAATCCTTTTACTACTCCGCGCATTGCTGCATTTAAAGCCTGGCAGTCTCCGCCACTTGTCAGCATTCCGATTCTTTTCATCTTTTCCGCTCCTCTCTCGCTTCACAGATTATCATTATTTTCTATTTTCTTATATTTATACTTTCATACGTTTATTTTTCAGACAGAATCTTGTATCTCATGGAGTTTCTACGTCCCAAATCTTATAAAGTATTATAATACAATCTGCGAAAAAACGCATTGCCTGTTCTGAATTTTATCAAAATAACTACGGGATTACAAGACTAATTGCTCGCTCCAAAAATTTTACAAACCTTTCACAAACCTTTTACGAGATCTTTTCGGGGATTGACGAACCTTTGAAAAATGTTTATACTAATTAAGTCTTATTTTGGAGAAGTACTCAAGCGGCTGAAGAGTCTGGCTTCGAACACCAGTAGGTCGGTAACACGGCGCGAGGGTTCAAATCCCTCCTTCTCCGCTGAAAAAGGGAATGCAAAAACGACTTCCGTTCCGCATTCCCTTTTTTATTTATTTCACTCAAACAGATCTTCCACGCCACACCCCAGAACCCGGGACAAATTTACAAGTGTCTGCGCTTCTGCCTTTCGGATATCCTGCTTCCTCTGTTCATACAACTGCACCATGCGCAGAGATGTTCTCGATACCACTATAATAGGCAAGGCTCCAGACTGCCCTAAAAGCATCCTCGCAAAGGATAATAATTCCTCGCCTTCTCTCGTGACTGTAACCCCTTTGTTAGACCTTATAAATGCAGTCACTCCTTATTGAAACTGATATCCGGATTTATCCTAAAAGTATTTCCCATAACCACGTTGATACAAATGGCTGTAAGAAAAACTTCTCATATATACACCAAACCGGAATTATAAAAACAGCAGCAGCAACAAGCTCAATTAATACATTGTATATCCTACTCATTTTTTCCTCCATGAATTGTATTTTTCACAACTCATAGTCTATCATATCCGGCCTGGTTGCAGTAGCTTTATACTTCTTAATTAAGTTTAATTTTTCATTAAAATAAAAACTATATAGGATACAAAATTGTAGAACCGCAAAGTAACATATGATATACTACCAATGTTACCGCCTCCTATACTGGTACAGAAAGGAGGTGTTCACCATGGATTTAGCATTATCTTTTATTGTCGCTGTTACGGCTGGTGTAGTTTGCCACTACATCATCAAATGGTTAGATGGCGACAAATAGCCGGTAACTAGCCTGTGGAGTTAAACCTTTCCACACCAGAATTAGGAATAGAAAAACCCTCGGATGGCACTCCGAGGGTTTTTCGTTGCTGTTCACTATGGAATAGCATTATCTTTTTGCCTACTGGCATTATAGCATATGCAATTTAACAATACAATATGTAAAGTAGATGTTATTTTCTCATATCCCGGATCATGCTCGCTGCGATCATCACCGCACCGACGATCAGAACCACCAGTCCGATATTTTGTCCACCGAAATCCATCCAGTTATGGAAATTTACTCCTGGCATAACAGCTCTGCCGTCATAAGCAACGCTGATCAGCGTGTTTGCAAAAAACATCCATACACCACAAAGTCCAACTGTAATGCTGATTTTCATCAAACGGCTGCACCTGATATATCGGAATACGATAAAAATTCCCCAGGCAAGTATTGAAAAAACGGTCAGAACCCACAAGTTCTGCGCAATAATGACACCTGTCACGCCTTTCACATAAAACAAGCAGCCGAAAAATACCATCAAATAGCTTAACACTGTATCAAGTGCCATACAAATCAGACCTTTGTGGCGCAATATCGGCCAGTCATAATGCCAGCCGCATAAAATGATCGGCAAAAATATACCAAGCAGGCCAAAGCTGACGCCAAGCAGCGACATGATCAGCCAATTACCGCCCAACACAATCCGGCAAACACACAGCATATAAATGATTGCTCCATAAAAACACCAGAAACATTTTTCTGCGCGTCTTGTTTTGGTCATCACCGGTACATTGATAAAGGAAAATACCATAGCAAGCCCACCGACTACGATAAAGAACCAGGAGAGGCGGTGCTCTGTCACAAGATTCCCGATAAAGCACGGGATCAAAACTGCCAGATAACAGAGATACGTCACCCATGTATAGCCTTTTAATATCCGCAGATATCCGCGGGACTGCTCCTCAATCTCACGTTGATGCATGTCATCACTGGCCGTCAGAAGTTCATGTTCTGACACATGTAAGATTTCACACAAACTGGTAACCAGCGTCATATCTGGATAGGACAGACCGCGCTCCCATTTGCTGACGGCTGATTCTGATACAAATAACTGTGTTGCCAGCTCTTTCTGAGAGAGTCCGGCAGCTTTTCGTTTTTCTTTTATATATCTTCCGAAATTTTCTCTTTTTTCCATTTCAAATTTGACTCCTTTCGATATCCCGCAAAGATGCTTTTCCCCTTACCCACCTCTTAGCGCTCTATGCACCAGAAACGAGGGGATGTACAGTGATTCTGAGAAGAATATGTCAGCTTTCGCTGACCAGAATCACGCACCAAGTCTCACGTGCGTTCAACTTGAATCTGCCTTTAAAACATTCTTTGCTGATTTTTATTTCAGTTCTGTCCTGCAGGAACAGCTGCGACATCTCTGTCTGTGCTCCCAGTTATAACAGCAAAGCCCATACCCGTCAATCTTTTCAGGCAAAAAAAGGACTCGACCATTGGTCAAGTCCAGTGTTTCTGCGGGTTTGTGCCACTTCATAGTTTTTTTCAAATCCAAATGTATTTTCCATTATAAAATACACATCTCAAAAATGTGTTATCTAGTCTTCATATCCAGACAGACCGTTCCAAAAAGTGGCTCTAAAACAGCCAGAATTTCTTCTCTTTTTTCCAGAACCAATGGTAGCTGCTCCGGTTTTACCTGAAGCTTTGCATAACCTTCCGGATGCCGGACTCTGAAATCAGAAAATCCCATATCCATCAAAGCACTTTCTGCCTGTTCCACCTTCTCTAACTGCTCTGCTGTGATCCGCGTCCCTGTCGGAATGCGGGTAGCCAGACAGGCATATGCCGGTTTCCGTGCAGTAAATAATCCCAGCTGTTCCGATACATCACGCAGTGCTGGCTTTGTAATTCCGCAGATCCGGAGCGGAGATAATACCTTCATCTCCTGCAATGCCTTCATACCAGGTCTGTCATCTGCATCATCAGAAGCATTTGTTCCATCTGCCAGACAGGTAAATCCAAGCTCCAGTGCTTTCTTTTGAATCTCAGAAAAAATCACTTTTTTGCAATAATAGCAGCGATTTGCCGGATTCTGTACGACAGCCTCCTGACTTAGCACATCTCGCTCCAGAATAGTCAGCGGAATCGCATATTCTTTGCAAAAACGAATTGCATCTTCTTTCTCAAATGTCGGCTGAAATGCGGTAGACACATAAATAGCCGTCATTTCTTTCGCATATTTTTTTGCCATATAGCATAAATAGGCCGAATCGGTTCCTCCGGAAAATGCAATGGCAATCTTAGGATACTTGATAAAAAAATCTTTTAATGTCATATAAATCCCTCTTTCACAAGCAACGCAACGCGAATGCTAGTACATCGTTTCGTAAATAACTGTACTGGATATTTTTGATGAAACTGGCAACTCACACCGAAAGCTTTCTGCCAAAGCTGATTAAAACTCTTTTCGGCCGCTCTTATCCGGAATTCCCATCTCGGTACGATATTTATTGACTGTACGGCGGGACAATTTGATGCCCTTTGCGATCAGCAGATCACTGATCGCCTGATCGCTATATGGTTTTTTCTTGTTCTCACTGTCTACAATCTCCCGGATCATTGTTTTCATCTGCTCCGGTGTCTTATCCTCCATTCCATCGGTATTGCTGCTTTTTACTGCAACAGAAGTCAGAAAGTAGTTCAAAGGAAAGACTCCCCAGGAACATTGCAGATATTTTCCGCGCATGGCACGACTGATCGTAGATTCATGAAGATCCAGCTCTTCCGCCAGATCCACCAGCCGCATTGGACGCTTATGTCCCGGTCCTTCCAGGAAAAATTCATGCTGTCTTTCCACCAGAAGATGCATAACTCTCGATAATGTAGAGGAACGCTGTGAAATACAATTAGACACCCACTGCGCCTGCTGTACTTTTTCCTGCAGGTACTTTTTCGCCTCCGCATCCGTAGTACTCTGCATCATTTCCTGATAATAATTGCTGATGGAAAATCCCGGATATTGATACTCATTAATCAGAATCTCGAACTGATTTTCCAATTTTACAACCACCGCATCCGGACTAATGTATCGTAACTGCTCCCTGTCACTGAAAGAACTTCCCGGCTTCGGATTCAGGCTACGAATCTCCTCACAGGCCTGCTGCACTTCTTCCAGGGAAACCTGCAGTTTCTTTGCAATGTTTGGTAAATGGTTTTTCGCAACTTCTTCCATGTAATGTTCGATGATCTCTACGGTCACGTCAGAATAATTCTTTTTCCTCTGAATCTGAAGCAACAAACATTCCTGAAGATTTCTGGCACCTACGCCCGCCGGATCCAGTTCCTGAATATCCTGCAGCAATTCTTCAACCTTCTCTTCCGAAACATTAAAATGATCTGCAACCTGCGCAAGTTCCCCGGAAAAATAACCACGGGAATCCAGCGAACAGATCAGATATTCCATGATCACACGCTCCAGTTCGGTATAATCTGCCAGCAGAATCTGTGCGTGCAGATATTCCTCCAGATTTTCCTCGGACTGTCTGCTGTCATGCCAGTTTGCTTCCATATTTTCCGCATCACGCTCCTGCTGATAATATACACGATTCTGCAAGTCTGTAGACTCCAGCCAGTCCAGCTTCCGCTGAAGATCTTCCTGCTGCATATCCGCTTTTGACTGACTGGAATCTGCCAGCTCGATCACCGGATTCTCCAGTGCCAGCTTTTCGATATAGCCTTCCAGTTCCTGCGCGCTCATTTGAAGAATCTCCATGGACTGAACCATATGCTGTGATAAAACCTGTTTCTGGCTGAGCTCCATCTTAAGTTCCATTGCAAATCCTCTCTTCTCTTATGTCGTAATAATATTTGTATCCTTCCCCTCAGGGTATTTTTAATGACCTTATTTTACAATATTTTATAAACAACCGCAATGTTACTGATTTCGAAAAACACGCATTCTTACTCATTCTAAAAAATCAAGTGAAAACAATTATTTCTGATATCCAAGAAATGCTCTTACACAGCTTAACTGTGCAAAATCTTTTGTTCCGAAGCCGTAACCGATCTCTTCTATTTCCATATGCATTTCTTTTGTATAAGTCTCTACAAAATATTTCAGGATAGCTGCCCCCGTCGGTGTCAGTAATTCTCCGTCAAAACTGCTGCAGTATACCGGCATCCCCTTAATAATCTCGGCTGTGGCCGGCGCCGGAACAGGAAGGATGCCATGCGCACAGCGAACAGTGCCGTTTCCGACACAGACCGGAGAAGCCTGCACTTCATCTACGCCAAGCAGTTCAAGGGCAAGGCAGCTTCCAACCACGTCGATCAGAGCATCCACGGAACCCACTTCATGAAAATGGATCTGCTCCATATCAGTTTGATGAACTTTACTCTCTGCTGCTGCAATTTCACGGTAAATTTCCTCAGCATCTTTCTTTACGGTATCGCTCATATCCAGCTTTGAAATCTGCTCCAAAATAGCAGCAACACTTGTATGGGAATGATGACCATGTGCATGGCTATGCGCATGGTCATGATCGTGTGTATGTCCTTCCTCATGAGAATGAATATGCATTTCTTCATGAGTATGTACATGTTCTTCAGCATATTCATGCTCATGATGATGTTCGTGGTCGTGAATATGACCGTGTTCTTCTTCATGATGATTATGCTCATGGTGGTGATGTGCTTCTGTCCCTTCTTCGGTACCATTGATCTCCACCTTCATATGAATCCCACCGATTCCCTGTTTGCATATTTCCTGTGGAATCACACACACTTCTTCGCTGATCGCATTTAATTTTTCTAGAAATAATACTTTCTGTTCTTCTGTGAGCAAACTGTATAATGCACCCATCAGCATATCTCCGGCAGCGCCTGTCTTACATTCCAGATATAATATTTTCTTCACACTAATCTCCTCCGCACTTATTTTACTTTATAAACTTCTGTATTGCATCTCCAAATTCTTTGATCTTGTCTAAATCATCGTCCTCAACAGCTTCTACGATACAGTGATTCAGATGATCCATCAGAATCACTTTTCCTGCATTATTAATGGCAGAGCGAACCGCTGCCAGCTGTATCAAAATTTCTGCACAGTCTTCTTCCCGGTCTACCATCCGTTTTACTGCTTCGAGATGGCCAATAGCTCTTGCCAGACGATTGGAAACTGCTTTAGAATTCGGATGGTGATGTCCATGTCCCTCTGTGTGGTCATGCGTGCCTCCATTTTCCAAAATTTGTGCACGATCATTTTCCTCTGTATGTGAATGTCCATGTGCCAGCCCCAATTCATGTGCCAGTCTGTGCGCCTGTTCTGCCACATCGGCACTCTGCTGTTTTTCCACCATTGACTTTTTTGCCTTTGCCATGTTCCTACCTCTTCATAATTTTGTTTGCCAGACATGCTGCGCCATATCCATTATCAATATTCACTACGCCGATTCCGTTCGCACAGCTGTTCAGCATGGAAAGTAATGCTGCCAGGCCACCAAAACTTGCACCATAACCAACACTGGTCGGCACTGCGATCACTGGCACTTCCACCAGACCGCCAACAACACTTGCCAGCGCACCTTCCATACCGGCAATTACAATGATCACATCTGCACTCCGGATCTGATCGATCTTACCAAACAGGCGATGAATTCCTGCCACACCCACATCGTATACACGGTCTACTTTATCCCCGAAAAACTCAGCTGTCAATGCAGCTTCCTCTGCCACCGGAATGTCGGAGGTTCCAGCTGTCACAACTGCGATCGTCCCTTTTCCCTCCTTTGGCACCGGTATCTTTCCTACCATAATGATTTTGGAAAGTTTTTCATATACTGCTTCCGGTGCAACTTCTTTTACCGCTTCATAAGCTGCCTCTGATGCCCGGGTCACAAGGATCCTTGCATTCTCATGCATCATATGTGTAACGATACCTGCAATCTGCTCCGGTGTCTTACTCTGACCAAAAATAACTTCCGCTTCACCGGTCCGCAGGTTCCTGTGCTGATCAATATTGGCATATCCAATGTCTTCATACGGCAAATGCTTCAAAGATTCTAATGCAGTATCCACATCCATGCTGTTGTCCGAAACTTTTTTTAATATATCTGATAAATATGTTACGTCCATTTTTTTCCTCCAACATCTGTATGATCAGGAATGTTCCGGCATTCTTGCTCCCAGATACGCCTCATGCAATGCATGACATATTCTCCAGCGCATCTTGGCAAGTCTAAATTTCGCAACTCCATAAATCCTGCAAAACATTTTTATGCCGATCATATTTTTCTTATTTTAACAGGATTTATGTGATTTTTCATCTATATTTGTTTCACTTTTTAGATAAATACATTTTTTGCTGCAAATAAAGAGCATCCACTCATGCATTTTTACAATATTCAGAATGTGACAAAAAGAGGACCGCTATTTTGGCATCTGTTCTTAATACAAAATGCACAAATAGCAATCCTCTTTGATATGTCTGACCATCTGGCACAGCCGTTCCACATTGTAACGTTTTGCTCCTTATTCATTGCAAGATTTCTATCATTCTTTTCCCATCGCAGATGGAAGGTGTTATAATTTTGCTTCCTGATGGCTGACTCTCCCCTGAAGCCAGTGCCCCAGACTGGTAATACACATCAATACGACCACCAGAAAAATTCCCGGAATCAGAACGATCCACCAGGCTCTCGACATCAGTGCTTTTTCTGCCAGAGACAGCATACTGCCCCAGGAAATCACATCCAGCGGCAATCCAATGCCCAGGAAACTCAGTGTCGACTCCGCCACGATCGCGGAGCGGACATTCATTACCACCATAAACATAATTGATGACACAAAATTCGGTGCCAGATGTTTCCATAAAATATGCCAGAAACTTCCTCCCATGCATTTTGCTGCAATCACATATTCACTGCTGCGCAGCTGCCGGACTTCAGTACGGATAATTTTTGCAATTCCAAACCAGCTTGTCAGTCCGATGACAATGGATATCGAGCCGATCGTTGCCCTTCCCATAATGGCCTGCAGGAAAATAATCAGCAGCAGATTCGGGATGCTTAAAATAATCTCCGTAAAACGCATCAGCAGCGTATCCACTTTTTCTCCGGCAATTCCACTGATCGCACCATAAACAATGGCAATCACGGTAGAAAGCGCCGTTGATGCCACACCGATCAGCAGAGAGACCCGTCCGCCGTGCCAAATGCAGGAAAAAATATCTCTTCCCAGCGTATCTGTTCCAAACCAGAATTCTGCGTTCGATGCCTTGGTATAATTCATCAGGTCCAGATAGGATGGATCTTTTTTGCAGATAACATCTGCAAAAACGCAGCCCAGCACGATGACCAGCAATATAATGCACGAAGCAACCGGCATCTTTTTCTTTCCACAGACTGTATGTCTCTTTCTCTTCATCATAATTATCCCCGTTCACTTCGTACTCTCGGATCAATCCGCTCATTCATGATCTGTCCGACCATGTTGCAAAAGATCACCACTGCACCTGTCAGCAGGCACAGAACCATCAGCATATTGTAATCGCCGTAACGGGCGCTTTCGTAAGACAGCGTTCCGATGCCCGGATAGGAAAATACCGTCTCTACGATATAGGTGCCTCCCAGAATATGCGGAACAGAGATCGCCATCAGACTGATATAAGTCGGCATAATATTGCGCAGGCAGTGGCGGCGCATAATCTGTCCCCGGGACATGCCCTTTGCCTTACAAAGCAGCACATAATCCCGTCTGGTTTCCTCCAGAAGCCGGTTTCGGATCATGTAGGCGTAGTACCAGAGATGCTCCAGTATCACCACCGCCATCGGCATGATCAGATGGCGGATACGGTCTGCCAGATTCGCTTCCTGCCCGATGCTGTAAGCACCACTGCTCGGAAGGATTCTCCAGATCACACTGAAAAGCAGGATAAAAACCAGCGACAGCCAGAATTCCGGGATGCAGCTGGACAAAGTACCAACCTTGCACATCACACGGTCAAATACACTGTTTTCTTTTGCTGCGCAGAGAAGTCCAAGAAGCAATGCCCCTGCAAAAGTAATGACAAATCCAATTCCGCCAAGGATCACCGTATTTCCGATTCTCCCCCGGATCACCTGCGTGACCGGCTGCCGGTATTTGTAGGAAACACCAAAATCTCCCTGCAACGCATTCTGCACCCACCGAAAATACTGCGTCGGAACCGGATCATTCAGTCCCAGTTTTTCCCGGGTCGCTTCTTTTTCCTCCACACTCATCTTCTCCACACGCTCTCCATAATAAGATTGCAGCGGATCGGTCGGAGTCAGACGCGAAATCGTAAAAACAAGCACAGAAAGCACCAGCAGACTGCATAAAAATACCATTATTTTTTTCCCAATATAAAAAAACTGCTCTCTGTACTTCATAATTCCTCCATAGTCACGCGACCCGTATCTGCTTATTTGTCCGCCGGCTGACCGGCATTCACTTGCATGTTTCATTATTCGTTCTCTCTCTGCTTCTCCGACCCGCCATAGCGTTTTCTGCTGCCGGGCAGCATCGGCACAGCCTTCAACAGTTTTTTCGTATAAGGATGCGTCGGATGATAAAAAATGTCTTCTGTGGTCCCGACTTCCACCAGTTGTCCATGATTCATGACCCCCACCCGGTCGCACAGGAATTCTACCATTGCCAGATCATGTGCAATAAATAAAATCGTAAATCCGTGTTCCTCCCGCAAATGGCGGAACAAATTCACGATCTGCGCCTGAATGGACACATCCAAAGCCGCGACCGGTTCATCCGCCACCAGCAGTTTGGGTTCCATGGACAGCGCTCTTGCAATCGCCACACGCTGCCGCTGACCTCCCGACAGCTG
>ENA-OQJL01001310-OQJL01001310.1-human-gut-metagenome-genome-assembly--contig:-NODE-1310-length-11539-cov-3.190194_pt1 | contig 11539 bp, 8 predicted proteins | sample MGYA00242604_ERZ504770 | MGnify/ENA primary metagenome ERZ504770 (study PRJEB26092, sample SAMD00036359) | human gut metagenome | host: Homo sapiens | study: EMG produced TPA metagenomics assembly of...
GAAAAACGGAGTGCATATTTGCGGTCAATGATCTGTTGAATAGCATCGTCTGCAGAATGATCTACTTTCAATTCAAGGATCAGACAGGTATCTTTCGGATTGTAAGGATAGAAGATAAAATCTACATATCCGATTCCCGCTTTGTCCTCGCGTTCTACCCGATATTTATCTCTGGCAGCCAGATAGATTAAATTTATAACGGCGGTCAGTTCTGTTTCATGGTTATAAGTCAGTAATGGACTTTCTGTATTGTGTGCATATTCCAAAATGGAAGTCATTGTGTCGGTGTTTCCGGCTAATGTTGCGGATAACATCCGGGCAGATTCTTTTGCAAGTCGATATACATAACCAAAAGAGGATTCTTTCATCAGCATATCATCAAATTTATCCATCAACTCTTTATTTGGAATGCATATCTGTCCGTCAGCGTAGCTTAAAAATCCATAAACAACCATAGCGGAAAAGATTTCATCGCGGGTTGACAGGTTCATGGATGTAGCCGCGTACTCCCGTATTTTAGCGGGAACTTTTTCCCCGGATACCATAAGTGCAAGGTCTGTTCGCACATCATCAATATTATTTTCAATGTAATAATAAATCTCATCGTATGGCCCCGAACTTGTCCAGTAGTTTCCGAGGTTATTATTAGAAAGTGCAGCGACAACGGAACGCGGATTGTACAGTTTTTCACCGGATTTCGTTTGATATCCGTCATACCAGAAACGCAATCCCTCCCGGGTAATCTGTGGATTTTCGGTACAGCTAGTGTAGCGGTCATATAAAAGATCCGTTTCCGCTTCTGTAAAACCGAAATCAGCAGAAAAACGTTCTTCGGAAGCCATCGTATATTCCAGAAACATATTCAATTCCGAACCACTGGAGTATTTTGCTATCGGCAGGATACCTGTCATATAGGAAAGCAAAACGTAAGGGCGGTCTTTTAACAGATTGCTCAGAAAAGAAATATACTGTTGCTTATCGGTGTCTGTAATAAATGATTTATGGAAAATACAATCCCATTCATCCAGAACAAAAATAAAACGTTCTCCGGTATGCTCAAAAATTTTGCGCAGCAGATCCCAGACGGCATCCTGTGGATCGAGATTCAAATTGGTGTATGCAATACATAAATCTTCTTTCAGATTTTTGCGGATGCGGTGAATGTACTGCTGATAGCTGTTACAGTCTTCCGGCATTTCACTGAAATCAATGAAAATTGTATTATACTGATTGAGATGCATCTTATATTCTGTATTTGCGGCAATTTTGGAGCGATTGAAAATGGTATCTGCTGGACATCCTTTTCCGAAAAATGCACCAATCATATTTGCCATAATGGTCTTTCCGAATCTCCGAGGTCTGGTAATACAGATATGGGAATTTCCGGTTTTTACCAATGGAAATAATTGCTCCAGAAGCAGACTTTTGTCTATAAAGTATGTTTTTTCCGTTTCACTTTTGTATAAATAAAATGGTGATGTACTGTTTAAATAGACACCCATGGGAGCCTCCTTCCAGTAAAAATAATCATACTTATGTGTTAGTTAGTATTAAATATTAGCTGTATGTTACATCTATATGAATAACATATAGGCTTACTATACATGATAACATACAAATATGGTTTTGAAGTAGTTTTATTCCGTAATATTATATTTTTTCAGTTTATAATACAGCGATGACCGGTCGATATTCAGCAGCCGGGCAGCCTTTGCCTTATTCCCGTTTGTCTGAAGCAGTGCCTGGATGATGGCTTCTTTTTCCGTGTTCTGTATCTTGCGGGACAGGTCGTTCCAGGACACTTCACCGGCGGGAGCGGAGGCAAGGAAGGTGCCGGATATGTCGCCGGGGCGCAGAGATTCTTCCATGCCGGAAATACCGGAAGCCTGCATTTGTGAAAAACGCTCGGCATTGCTGATCAGATCCTGCAGAAAACCACAGCTCTTTTTGGTGATGATCTGGTTGTGGTTGATGGTGCACAGACGCTCGACGATGTGCTCCAGTTCACGGACATTTCCCGGCCAGTTATACTGCTGGAAGAGCTGCATGACATCGGAATCAGCGGCAATGACCTGTGCATTCTGCTCCGTGTTGTATTTCTGGATAAAATAATCCGTCAGTTCCGGGATATCAATTTTGCGTTCTCGCAGCGGTGGAATCTTTAACTCTACGGTATTGATTCGATAATAAAGGTCGCTGCGGAATTTTTTCTCGCGGATCAGTTGCTGCAGGTTCTGGTTTGTACAGCAGACGATACGCACATTGATCTTGATGGGTTTTACTCCGCCGACACGTTCTATTTCCTGTTCCTGAAGCACGCGGAGCAGTTTGCTCTGCAGCGTCAATGGCATTTCGCCAATTTCATCCAATAATAAAGTGCCCTGATTGGCCAATTCAAATTTCCCGGGTTTTCCTGTCTTGGAAGCACCGGAAAACGCACCGGCTTCATATCCAAAAAGCTCTGATTCCAGTAGTTCTGCCGGGATGGCGGCGCAGTTGATCTTGACATAAGGATTCAATTTGCGTGGGCTCATCTCGTGGATTGCTTTTGCAAATAATTCTTTGCCGACACCCGTCTCCCCGGTAATCAGGATTGGGAGATTGGAGGATGCATAGTCGGAGATCGTCTGCTTGATTTCAAGAAAACCGGCGGAATGACCGATGATCTTGTGCAGGCTGTCCGGATGGTTACGGACCATATTTAATTCGTGCCGGTAGTATTCGTTTTCTTTTCGCACGGCAGAAAGTTCCGTGTTTAACTGGTTTACCGTGTGAACGACATCCTGCATGATGGTGACGGCAGCAGCACCGATCAACTTGCCATTGCGAAAAATCGGCATACGGTTGCAGGCGATGGTAATGTCCTGCTGTCTGGTGTGGTCAAACAGTGTCATCAGATGTCCGATCTCCGGCTTTCCGGTTTTCAGGATTTCCATCATGCGGGTGCCGGGAATCACATCTGTCACCGGTTTTCCAATGGCTTCTTCCTGGGAAATGCCAAGCAGTGCAGCATAGGAATCATTCAGGTAGACAATGTTTGCGTCTATATCAATAATGACAAAATTTGGAAAGGTTTCCAGTGCATCCAGCAACAATCTTGAAACTTTCATTCTGCTATCCTCCATTTTTCTGGTGTGAAAAAGTTCAACTATCTTATTTCGTATTATGCCACAATCCTGTTGAAAAATCAAAAAGATGTTGAAAATTTAACGCTTATAAACAAATGCGTGTTGAAAAAATCAACACAATCTGGTCTGACCGTGTGAAAAATGCCGAAAAATGGGCATTTTAAAAACTGGCACGGCCTTTGCTTTATATAAAGGCATAAGGAGGGACGGTCAATGATAAAGAATATTACCGTAGTAGGAGCAGGAACCATGGGACATGGAATTGCTCATGTATTTGCAAGAAAAGGATACAACGTAAGTATCTATGAGCCATTCGAAGCTGTAAGAGAGCAGGCAATGGAGAAGATTTCGGAAGAGCTGCAGTTCATGGTGGACGAAGATTACATCACTGCAGAGGAAAAAGAAGAGACACTGAAACATATTAAAATTTATGATCAGCTGGTGGATGCAGCAAAGGATGCAGATTATGTCATTGAAGCCTGCCCGGAGAAAATGGAACTCAAGCAGGAACTTTTTGAGACACTGGACAAGATCTGTCCGAAGCATACGATTTTTGCAACAAATACTTCCAGCCTGAAGCTGTCAGAAATGATTCAGAATCTGACGGAAGAGCGTCAGAAATTATGTATGGTAAGCCACTGGTACAATCCGCCATATCTGATTCCAATCGCAGAACTTTCCAAATTTGGAAATATGGAAGATGAAAAATTCCAGGAAGTATATGACCTGTATACAACATGTGAAAAACAGCCGGTCTGTGTATTAAAAGATATCACAGGAATGATCGCAAACCGTCTGCTTCACGCGCAGGCAAGAGAAGCTTTCCATCTGGTAGAGATCGGTGCGGCGACGGCAGAAGATGTAGATAAAGCGTTAAAGTACGGACCATGTTTCAGAAATGCTACCACAGGAATGCTGGAAGTGGCCGATATGGGCGGTCTGGATGTATGGCTCGCCGGTGAGGACAACATGCTTCCGGCACTGGACAATTCCGATCATGCCTGCGATGCAATGCGTAACCTTGTAAAAGATGGAAACCTGGGAATCAAGACCGGAAAAGGATTTTTTGATTATCCGGATGACGTACGGGCAAACGCACAGAATGCTTTTTACAAACGTCTGATCGTTCAGTTAAAAGCAAGCAAAAATTACGAATAAAAACAAGATACCCTAAACAAAAAGAAACCATAAAGTGAAATATAAATTATAAAAGTAAAAAGCCTCTATTTAAAAATAACAAAAAAGAATAACACAAAGACAACGAATTTATCTCAGAAAAAGGAGAACGAAGATCATGGACAAGAGTTTAAAAAACAAACGAATCATCACAGTAGCAACCACAGGCGCATGGCCGAAAAAAGAGAATAACCCGAACGTACCGTTGCAGCCGGAAGAGATTTCCGAGGAGATCTATCAGTGCTGGAAGATCGGTGCAGCAGTTGCACATGTACATGTACGTGACGAAGAAGGAAACGATTCCATGAAAGTGGAAACATTCAAAAAAGTCATTGATCTGCTTCACACCAACCACCCGGATTGTGATATCGTATTAAACCTGACAGCAGCAGGCGGTATCGCAAATTCTGAAGAAGACAGAATGGCACCGTTCAAGACATTAAAACCGGAGATGGCATCTTTTGATTGCGGAACCATGAACTGGATGCACATGGGAATCTTCAATAATAATCCGGATTTCCTTAGAAAAATGGGAAAAGCAATGCAGGAAGCAGGCGTGAAACCGGAGATCGAAGTATTTGATCCGGGTATGATCCACGATGCAGCTTACTATCTGAAAACAGGCGTACTGACGGCTCCGATGCATTTCCAGTTCTGTATGGGATGTGCAGGCGGAATCACAGCAACCATGGAAGATCTTGTATTTATGAAACAGACACTGGAAAAAGTTGCACCGGGTTCTACATGGAGCGCATTTGGTGTAGGTAAGGGCGCTATGGAAATCATGTATGCAGCAATCGCAACAGGTGGACATATCCGTGTCGGCATGGAAGATAACGTAATGTACCGTAAAGGTGAACTGGCAGAGAGCAACATGCAGCTCATCGCCCGCGCTCGCCGTGTCATCGAAGAGTTTGGCTGCGAGGTAGCAACACCGGATGAGGCCCGTCAGATTCTTGGTTTAAAATAATGGGGAAACATGGTAAATTGAAAAGAAAAGGGAATATTTATAAATTTACATAATGAGAAGGAGAACGAAAAATATGAAAGATTATAATAATGATGCATCATGGTTGACAGAAAACGTATGGGGAAAATGGGGCGAAGATGATGAGGTCGGAGCATTAAACGATGTGACACCGGCAGATGTGGTGAAAGCTGCCTACCTGATCCGTTCCGGAAAAGTGTATGATCTGGAGACCACTCGTTTTAAAGGTATGCCGGTATGGGATGGACATATCGGATTTGAACTGCTGACATATGGTTCCCCGATGGGACGAAGAAATATGTCAAAAAACTCTGATTATTCACCGGCTTTTGCATGGCATAAAGACGGCGGCTGGGTTGCCAGTGCCAACGATGATTATCAGATTGATGCCAACACCGAAGTCATGATTGCGCCGATGCATATGGGAACCCATATTGACGGATTCTGCCACATTACCGTAGGCGAGGATGCTCATTGGTATAATGGCTACAATGTCAGCGAATACTGGGGCGACTTCGGCCCGTTAAAAACAGACGCGACGACGATCCCACCGATCATCCTGCGTGGTGTACTCCTTGACATCGCAGGCTATAAAGGACTGGATCATGTGGATCCGAATTACGGCATCACACCGGAGGATATCGAAGGCTGTGCAGCATGGGAAGGCGTGGAACTGAGAGAAAGAGACTGCGTCCTGCTCCGCTGCGGAGAGCACTGGCCGGAGATGGACCGCTGTCCGGGCGCAGGTATGACACTGGCAGCAGCTCGTTATCTGGTAGAGGAAAAAGGTGCGGTACTTTTAGGTGATGACATGATCGCATTTGAGATGAATCATGCAGACGGAACCATGTCCTGGCCGCGTCATCCGCATCCGGTACATCACTACTGCCTGACACAGCGTGGGGTTCACTTTATGGAAGCGGTTCAGTTAGACGAGCTTGCAAAAGACAAAACCTATGAGTTCTGCTTCATGCTGGCTTCAAATAAGATTAAAGGCGCTACCGGAATGTTTATCCGTCCGCTGGCAATCTGCTAAGAGAAAAAGGAGTGACCTATGGAAGAAAATAAAGTAAAAGAAATGAACGTAAATGTAGTCAATGATACCGGTTTTGCAGACCCTTCCCCGGTACTGACATTGATTTTTGCTACCTTATGTTTTTCCTTCTGGGCAAACACCATGGGACTGCTTGGTGAAGGCGCGGTACTTGGCATCGGTGTGCTGCAACTGGCCGTATTTGTTAGCTATACCGTCGGAGGCGTGATCCTTCTGCGAAAAGGTATCGGTTTTGGAGGCAACACATTTATGATCTTTGCCACTGTTTTTGGCGGTGTCGGCGGACTGACCCATGTCAGCATGACCATCGCAGATGCAAAAGGTGTGGCATTCTGTTATCAGTTGTGCGGAATTGCTTTTATGGCGGCAGGTGTATTTCTGCTGGCAATGGTTCCGGCACTGTTACATAAAGGAACGGTATGTGATGTACTGATGTTCCTGTTTGGCGGACTTGGCGTGTTAGGTTATGGACTGACCGGTACGGGAATCGCGCCGGCGGGACTGAATTACCCGTCCGCATGGTGTCTGCTGGTTGATGGTGTGGTCGGTTTTTACACCGTAATCGCAGGCATGAACGGATTCCTAGGCTTTGGAAAAATGCCGCTGGGAGATCCGATTCTGAAAGGAAAGAATTAATGGAAAAATACCCAAAACACGATTAGAAATATTCATTAAAAATTATCCAATATCCCCCTAAATTAAAATGTGAGTGCACCGTGAGCGAAGAACTTTCGGTGCACTCGAAAGTGTTTGAAAATGATGAAAAATACTACATAAATAAACACAAAAGTGTAGGAAAAGTAAACGGTGAAAATGCGAAACCCGCATAAATAAAGGGTTTCAGGAATTGGCACGGTTATTGCGATATATTAGGTAACCTCTTGGAAACCTAAACGTTTCATCAGGCTTTTTTTGGGTCAAAATGGGGGTTTGAATCTTACAATAAAAGCCGTGTGTATGCACATCAGGATTTTTAAGAGACGATCACGAAACTATAATAACTATGGAGGAAACGTAAAAAATGGAATTCGGATTAAGTAAGAAACATGAAATGGCAAGAAGCCTTTTCAAAGAATTCGCTGAGAACGAAGTAAAACCACTTGCTCAGGAAGTTGACGAAACTGAAAAATTCCCAAGAGCTACCGTTGACAAAATGGCTAAATATGGCTTCCTTGGAATCCCGGTACCGAAGGAACTCGGTGGACAGGGCTGTGACATCCTTACATACGCTATGTGCGTAGAGGAGTTATCAAAAGTCTGCGGTACCACAGGTGTTATCGTATCTGCACATACATCCCTTTGTGTAGACCCGATCCTTACATTTGGTACAAAAGAGCAGAAAGAGAAATATGTTCCGGATCTTGCTTCCGGTAAAAAACTCGGTGCTTTCGGTCTGACAGAGCCGATGGCAGGTACAGATGCCCAGGGACAGCAGACAAAAGCTGTTTTAGACGGAGACGAGTGGGTTCTGAACGGATCCAAATGCTTCATCACAAACGGTAAAGAAGCAGATGTATATATCGTAATCGCTGTAACAGGCAAAGTTGAGAAACGTGGCAGAACAATGAAAGAGATTTCTGCATTCATCGTTGAAAAAGGAACTCCAGGATTTACTTTTGGTGTAAAAGAGAAAAAAATGGGTATCCGTGGTTCATCCACATATGAGTTAATCTTCACAGACTGCCGTATCCCGAAAGAGAACCTCCTTGGAAAACAGGGCAAAGGTTTCAACATCGCTATGCACACACTGGATGGCGGACGTATCGGTATCGCTGCACAGGCACTTGGTCTTGCAGAGGGTGCATTAGAGACAACCATCGCATATGTAAAAGAGAGAAAACAGTTCGGCAGAAGCATCGCTCAGTTCCAGAACACACAGTTCCAGTTAGCAGACATGGCTACAAAAGTAAAAGCTGCTCAGTTAATGGTATACAGAGCTGCATTAAAGAAAGACGAGTACCAGGCTGGTGCTAAAGTTTCTTATTCCGTAGAAGCTGCTATGGCAAAACTTTACGCTGCAGAAGTTGCAATGGAAGTTACAACAAAATGCGTACAGTTACATGGTGGATATGGTTACATCAGAGAGTACGATGTTGAGCGTATGATGCGTGATGCAAAGATCACAGAGATCTACGAAGGAACCAGTGAAGTTCAGCGTATGGTTATTTCTGGTGCATTACTTAAGTAAGGAGGAAAACAATCGTGAAGATTATTGTTTGTATTAAACAGGTACCTGATACAGCAGGTGGAGTAAAGTTCAATCCGGACGGAACTCTTGACAGAGCAGCAATGCTCACAATCATGAACCCGGATGATAAAGCAGGTCTTGAGGCCGCTTTAAGATTAAAAGACCAGTATGGCGCAGAAGTTACTGTTCTGACAATGGGACTTCCGAAAGCTGCCGATACATTACGTGAAGCATTAGCTATGGGCGCAGACAATGCAGTTCTGGTAACTGACAGATGCCTCGGCGGTGCTGATACATGGGCTACATCTTCTACAATTGCAGCAGCAATCCGTGAGATGGGCGATTACGATCTGATCATCACAGGCCGTCAGGCTATCGATGGTGATACAGCTCAGGTTGGTCCTCAGATCTCTGAGCACCTTGATATCCCGGTTATCTCTTACGCACGTAAGATCGAGATCGAGGGAGATGCTGTAAAAGTTCAGCGTCAGTATGACGACAGATATCATGTAGTAAAAGCCCAGATGCCTTGCCTGATCACATGCCTTGCAGAGCTGAACGACCCGAGATATATGACTCCGGGCGGAATCTTCGATGCATGCGAAGCAGAGATCGCTACAATGAGCAGAGCAGATCTGAAGACTCTGGAAGATGGAAACATGGGTCTTGCAGGTTCTCCGACAAAGATCGCAAAAGCATCCGACAAAGTAAGAAAAGGTGCTGGAGAGAAAATCACACTGGATACAGAAGAAGCTGTTTCTTATCTGCTTGGTAAGATGACAGAGAAACATGTATGCGGACTGTAAGAGAAAGGAGAAATAACAATGGCAGCAATGGAACAATCCTTAATTGAGCAGTACAAAGACGTATATGTATTCGCTCAGCAGGTAGATAATGAAATTAGCCCGATTGCTTTCGAGTTACTCGGAAAAGCAAAAGATCTTGCAAATGATTTAAATGAGAAAGTAGTAGCAGTATTAATTGGACATAACGTAAAAGACCTTGCAGCTCAGCTTGGTACTTACGGTGCAGATAAAGTCATCGTAGTAGACGACAAAGAGCTTGAGGTATACAGAACAGAGCCATATACACATGCACTTGCATCTGTGATCAATGAGTTCAAACCGGAGATCATGTTAGTTGGTGCAACAGCCATCGGCCGTGACCTTGGCCCTCGTGTATCCGCACGTGTTCAGACAGGTCTGACAGCAGACTGTACATCCCTTGAGATCGGTAACTTCCCGCTGAACCCGATGCCGGGCAGAGAGCAGAAACCGAACCAGTTACTGATGACACGTCCTGCATTTGGTGGAAACACGATCGCAACCATCGCTTGCCCGGATAACCGTCCGCAGATGGCAACCGTTCGTCCGGGTGTTATGCAGAAGATCGAGCCGATCGCTGATGCAGCTCCGGAAGTTGTTGAGTACAACCCGGGCTTCACACCGGATAACAAATACGTTGAGATCCTCGACATCGTTAAGAACGTATCTGACGTTGTTGATATCCAGGACGCTAAGATCCTTGTATCCGGCGGCCGTGGAGTTGGAACACCGGAGAACTTCAAAATGCTCGAGGAGCTGGCTGAGGTTGTTGGCGGTACTGTATCCTGCTCCCGTGCAGTTGTAGATGCAGGCTGGAAACCGCAGGATCTGCAGGTAGGACAGACCGGTAAAACCGTTCGTCCGCAGGTTTACTTCGCAATCGGTATTTCCGGAGCAATCCAGCACGTAGCTGGTATGGAAGAGTCTGACCTCATCATCGCAGTAAACAAAGATGAGGATGCTCCGATCTTTGACGTAGCTGATTACGGTATCGTTGGAGATCTGAACAAGATCGTTCCGCTTCTTACAGAGGAAATCAAAAAAGCTCTTGCAGCTAAATAAAATTTGCCTTGTGGCTTAGAATTTAATATGTGAAACGAAATCGGGCAGTTTTTTCTTGTCAGCTAATAATCGCTTGCCAAGAAAAAACTGCCCGATTTCTTTATCTACGCTGTGAAATTGTAAGTGCCACTTTTTCATGATATTAAATTTTATATCGCCTTAATCGCTATGCCGCTACGCATATGAAAAATTTAGGCATAATTTAAGATGTGTAACGCACTTTGTGCGGTACGCAGTGCAGGGTGCGCAAAAATTTATAGAGTCGTATATGTAAATAGGGTCTGGATTCATTTTTTCTTAGCGAGCGATTGTTAGCCGCGAAGACAAAATGAACCCAGGCCCTTCTTGAAGTTTCGGTAAATTTTAAGCCACCCGGAACAAGATGCATGGTATAATATATGTAAAATTTTTTACATAGAATTTACTTAGAATATGATTTCATTTTACGGGGTGTCTTTATAATGATAGATAAAATAAGCTAGTTAGGATTACCAAACAGGAAAAGGCCTCTAACTAGATAAAATAAGATGAGCAATAAGTAAAATGTAACAGGCATGCGGTGTCCGTTGATTGAAGTAGATGAGGTGGGAAGATATGACAATTTATATTGTAGAAGATGACAAGAATATCCAGGAGATTGAGAGTTTTGCTTTGAAAAATTCCGGTTATGAGGTGCGGGGATTTGAATATGCAAAAGATTTTTATGCGGCATTGGATGAGCAGATTCCGGATCTGGTTCTTCTGGATATTATGCTGCCGGATGAAGATGGCCTTCAGATTTTGAAAAAACTCCGTCTGAATCACAAAACAGTGCTGGTTCCGGTGATCATGGTTACTGCGAAAACAACGGAACTGGACAAAGTAAAAGGATTGGATCTGGGAGCCGATGATTACCTGACAAAACCGTTTGGTGTAATGGAACTGATTTCCAGGGTAAAGGCATTGTTGAGAAGAAGTGCTTCTATTCAGAAAAAGGAAGTATATGAATTCGAAGATATTACCTTGAATGACAGCAAACATGAAGTGCATACAGCACAGGGAAAATGTGATCTGACTTACAAAGAGTATGAGCTGTTGAAATATCTGATCATGAATGAGGGCATTGTGCTGACCAGAGAT
>ENA-OQJL01001319-OQJL01001319.1-human-gut-metagenome-genome-assembly--contig:-NODE-1319-length-11467-cov-3.917384_pt1 | contig 11467 bp, 13 predicted proteins | sample MGYA00242604_ERZ504770 | MGnify/ENA primary metagenome ERZ504770 (study PRJEB26092, sample SAMD00036359) | human gut metagenome | host: Homo sapiens | study: EMG produced TPA metagenomics assembly of...
TCATACAGTATCCTGATATGTCGTTTTCATTCTCCCCTTATGCTTGGATTGTAACATTTCACCATTTTACAAGCAATCAGATTTAGTTTTTTCATCGTTTAATACAAAAAATTTTTTTATTTTTGTAAACTATTTTGATTGACTTTTTAATAAGTATACCTATTTAATATATTGTTCCATTACTGTACAAAAAAAGAACCCTGATAACTAAATTACCAAGGTTCTTTCCATATTTCCGTAAGAAACTAAATCATATAATCTTAGCTTCTTGCTCTTTCTTCTAATAAAGCTTTAACTTCTGCTTCTGTTTCTAACTGCATTACTTCATCTACTAATGCTTTACATTCGTCCATTGTCCACAGAGACATTACTTTTCTTGTAGCAAGGATTGCTGTAGCACTTACTGAGAATTCGTTTAATCCGAATCCTAATAATACTGGTACTAATAATGGATCGCTTGCTGCTTCTCCACACATACCTGCCATGATGTCTTCTTTGTTTGCAGCTGAGATGATATTTCTGATAGAACGAAGTACAGCTGGATTGTATGCAGAGTACAGATATGCAACATCTGGGTTACCTCTGTCGGCTGCCATTGTGTATCCAGTTAAATCGTTTGTACCGATACTGAAGAAGTCTGCTTCTTTTGCAAGAATGTCAGCAATTAAGCTTGCTGCTGCAGTTTCCATCATAACACCAACCTGGATATCTTTGTCGTATGCGATACCTTCTGCATCTAATTCCTGTTTCAGTTCTTCGATGATCGCTTTGACTGCACGAAGCTCGTCTACACATGTTACTAATGGTACCATGATACGAACTTTACCGAAGGCACTTGCACGTAATAATGCACGAAGCTGTGGTTTGTAAATATCTTCTTTTCTCTGTAAGCAGAAACGTACTGCTCTGAATCCTAAGAATGGATTCTCTTCTGTTGGAAGTCCAAGATATGGAAGTGCTTTATCCCCACCGATATCCAGTGTACGGATGATCACTGGTTTACCGTCAAGAGTTTCAGCTACTTTCTTGTATGCTTCAAACTGAGCTTCTTCTGATGGAATCGCATCGCTTTCCATGAATAAGAATTCAGATCTGAATAATCCAACACCTTCTCCATCACGCTCTAAGACACCTTCTGCTTCGTCTGGTCCACCGATGTTAGCAACCAGTTCCACAACGTGTCCGTCTGCTGTCTGGGATTTCTGTCCAACAAACTTCTGAAGGGCAGCTTTCTCTTCTAAGAATTTTGCTTTCTTAGCTTTATATTCTTCTACAACAGATGCTTCAGGATTGATGAATGCTTCTCCTGTTGATCCGTCAAGAACAACTTCATCTCCATCGTTAACGATAGAAACGATGTTTTCGATACTAAGAACTGCTGGAATTTCCATAGATCTGCAGATGATCGCAGAGTGAGATGTCTTACCACCAATCTCTGTTAATACACCCTGAACGTTTGCAGGATTGATTCCTGCTGTCATAGATGGTGTTAAATCTTCTGCTACTAAGATTGTTCCTTCTGGAACTGCACTGATATCTACTTCTTCAATTCCAAGTAAGATCTTAATTAAACGAGTTTTAATATCGCCTAAGTCAGATGCTCTCTGCTGTGTCAGTTCATCATCTGCCATAGCGAAGATCTGTGCGAAGAAATCGCAAGCTTCTTCTACAGCAGCTTCTGCATTGATCTTCTCTCCATCGATCTTAGCTTCGATCTGTTCTGAGATCGCTGGATCCTGGATCATCATGATATGACCTTCTAAGATCTCTGCTTCCTGCTCACCAGCAGTTACTTTCATGGATTCAACCATCTTCTGAGTCTTCTCAATGAAAACTTCAATTGCATCGCTTAAACGTTTTTTCTCTGCTTCTGTATCTTCGATAGACTGTTTTGTGTAATTAAGTTCTTCTTCCTTAATCTTAACGATCTTACCGATACCGATACCAGCAGATGCTCCTATACCTTTATACATGTTGCCACCCGTCCTTTATCAAATTATATGTTACACCCATTATGAGCAGTGACTATTCACCTAATCCAGATTCGATCAGTTCTGTTGCGTGTGCAAGAGCTGCTTCTTCGTCTGGACCTTCACATACTAATTCGATTTCAGAACCACATTTGATACATGCTCCGATGATGTTTAATAAGCTTTTAGCGTTGATCTTTTTATCTTCGAATACGATAGTTACGTCAGATTCGAATTTAGTTACAGCTTTCGCTAAAACTCCAGCTGGTCTCATGTGTAATCCCTGTTCGTTTTCAATGACAAATTTCTTTGATACCATAATTGTTTCTCCTTCTCACATATAAAATAATTTTAATTTATCTGGATCTTTAACTGGCTTATCTTTGTACTCATCTAAGTACAATTCCTTAAAAAAGCATAAAAAAAGACCTACTTTAACAAATGTTCACACTTATTAAATAGGTCTTGCCTGCCTCACCAGTCACAATCCAAAATTCGATAACATTATAATATCAAATTTTGCCTTATAAGTCAACCTGGTTTTGTGACTGATGTCCCATTTCTAAGATCAGTCTTTTGACATAAATGATCAGATACATCTTCTCATCTGCTGAGAGTTTGCAGTTGTAATGCTGCTCGATATGTTCCACGATCTTCTGACTGCACACATAGGCTTCTGGATACTTCTTCTGATTACGTTCATAAAATTCAACATCATCTTCTTCGTCTTCTTCTATCGGCCGTTTCTTTGATAAGATTTCCGTCTCAAGATATTGTAAATGTGTTGCAAATCTCTGATATGCTGGATGTTCCGTATCTAGCACGATTTCATAAAACTCCTGAATGATCGCCATGACTTCCTGTACAAAAGATGATTTACCACTAAGGTCCAAGGTGAAAATCTTCTCAATCTTCGTCTTATCTAATTCGTCCCCTGTTTTCTTGCGAAATCCAATTCCTTTCCCCATCAAAATAACTTCTTTTCCGTTTGAATCAAATGTACTGACCACGTTATTGTTGATTACTTTCTGTATAATCACTTTCTCGCCTCCTAGATACTTCCAAGAATCTCTTTTGGAATGTATGCTTCTACGTAAATCCCATCATCTCTGTATTCTTCTTTCAAAAGCTGTCCATGACTTCGGATCAGCTGGATCTTTCCTGCTTCCTGATAGCCATACAGCTTTTCTAAATATAATTTCTGTTTTTGCAGTATTTTCTCAATCTGCTCTAACAACTGATCGGTTCCTTCGCCATTTTTCCCGGAAATCCTTACCACTGCTTCTGCATTTGGATCTTTTAAGATCTCATCACCATTTAACAGATCGATCTTATTGAATGCCGTAATGATCGGTGATTCGTTAGCTCCTAACTGCTTTAATGTATCATAGACTGCTTCCATCTGTTTCTCTTTCTGCGGGTTGGATGCGTCAACTACATGCAGGATCAGATCACTGTATTTTGCTTCTTCTAATGTACTTTTAAATGCTTCAACCAGATGATGTGGGAGTTTGCGGATAAAACCGACTGTATCCGTCATCAGAATTGTCTGCCCGCCGCTTAGATCTAAACTCTTTGTCGTTGGATCAAGAGTTGCAAACAACTGATCTTCTTCATAAACTCCTGCATTGGTAAAATGGTTTAATAGTGTCGACTTTCCTGCATTGGTATATCCAACGATACAAACCACTGGCAGGTGATTCTTCTGGCGTTGTTTTCTCTGGACTTCTCTGTGCTTTACAACATCTCTTAACTCTGCTTTTAATCTGGAAATTCTTGTACGGATCAGTCTTCGGTCCATCTCCAGTTTCTTCTCTCCCGGACCCCTGGTTCCGATTCCTCCACCTAATCTTGATAAGGCTCTTCCCTGTCCGGTAAGTTTGGATGCTCTGTATTTTAACTGGGCAAGTTCCACCTGAATCTTACCTTCTCTTGTAAATGCTCTCTTCGCAAAAATATCAAGAATGATCAGTGTTCGATCCATCACTTTGGTATCTAATGCTTCTTCTAAATTGCTGATCTGTGCTGGTGATAATTCATCATCACAGACGATCCCTGTCGCATCAGTTCCGTATAACAAAGCATTGACTTCATCGATCTTACCTTTTCCGATATAAGTTCCTGGATGTGGTGTTTCTCTTACTTGGATCACCCTTGCTGCAACCTCTGCTCCTGCCGTTTTGACCAGTTCTTCTAACTCATCCAGAGATTCTTCTGCTTCTGTTGTGTCTTGATCAGCAACCGCGATCAAGATCACTTTCTCTATGATTTCTTTTTTGATTTCTTCCATAATATATGTTCCTGTATCTATTTTCCTAATTTCCCTAATATCTGTTGGACTGCCATGTCAAATGCTTGCTTCTTCGCTGAATCCCTTCCCATCGTCTGATTCATCATTTGACTTTTTTCAATTCTTTCCTGATTCTCTTTATAATATTTGATCAGGTCCATTCCTATATATTCTTCACATGACCGACAGCTATTCTCCATCTCCTCTTGCGTAACTTCCCATGCATCTACAACTCTGTGATCATCCTTGCTGACTGCCAACATTAATGTTACGGGTTCCGTAAATGCATTCATCTGTGCATACCCCATAGAGATCTCTGATCCTCTCCCATATTGTCCTTTAAATACTTTGTATACTTCGGATGTGTATCTTGACCGTTGATTTTGTTTATAAGAATAACAAATAAATACTATTATACAAAATACAATTCCGATTCCTACGGCCAGAATTAACATTTCATTCTTGTATGATGTTTTTATAGAAACGAAAACATCATATTTCCTTTCTTTTTAATTTGTGATGCTAAGAATCATTATACAACGATTCTTTTTTTGTAGCAACCAGAAAGAAACCTGCTTTGCCATACTTTCTTATATTATAGGGGATTCCATCGAAATTTCCTATAATATAAGAAAAGATATCAGCTGATCCTAAAACCAGCTGATATCTTTATCTTCTATCAGAAATTATTCTATCCTCTTGTCTTACCACCCGCAACGTTGACCGTCACACCATGTACGTAAGCAGATCTCTTGCTTGCAAGATATACACACAGATCTGCAACTTCAGAAAGCTTTCCAGAACGTCCTAGTGGAATTGTGGATGTTTTGGAATATCCTGCTCTTAACTGTTCCACTGTGATCCCTCTTGTATAAGCCAGAGCTGTTTCATAACCGATCGTACGAAGTCCTGTAGCTTCCATGATCCCAGGTGCTACTCCGACAACGCGAACTCCCTGTTTTCCTAATTCTTTTGCCCATGATCTTGTTAAAGAGTTTACTGCATTCTTTGTAGCTGCGTAAACACTCTGTCCTTCGGATCCTTCCAGACCACTTTCAGAAGACATGTTGATAATGACACCTTCACCTTTTTCAACCAAGATCCTTCCAACTGCCTGTGCGCAGAAGAAAACACCTTTTAGATTTACATTGCATACTTTATCCCATACTGCCTCATCTAATTCGTATTGTCCTTTTGGATCCTTTGGATCAACTAACAGACGTGGAATATTGATTCCTGCATTATTCACCAGTACATCAATTGTTCCGAATGTTTCTATTGTTTTTGCTACCATAGCTTCAACATCAGAAACTTTTGTTACATCTGTTCTTACATATAATAACTGGCCTTCTTTTGCATCCATCTCTGGTGCATTCTCTGCCATATCAGAAATAACTACATTCGCCCCTATATTCAAAAACTCCTGTGCAACTGCCTTCCCGATTCCGGATGCTGCTCCTGTGACGATGACTGTCTTCCCTTCTAATTCTAACCAATCGTTATTCATATCGTTATGATCTCCTTTTATAATTTTTCTTCCGCAACAGACTGCTCGTGTTGTGCCACATTCTCAAATGAATCCCATTTTGTGGAGAACAGTAATAAGAACAGTGTGTCAATCACTGACATCGCTGCCATTCTTGTGAAACTAACCTGGTCATGGAAAATGTGTTCTCTTGTTGCTGTCAGCAACATATGATCACATAACTCTGCAAGTGGCGATTTGGATTGATTGGTGATCGCAATCGTTGTTACACCATTATCTTTCACGATCTCTACCATCTTCACAAGCCTTTTGGATGCCCCAGAGGCGGAAATCGCAAAAAATACATCACCTTTTCTTAAAGTTCTGGAAAATGCTTCCTGACTCTCCCAGATTGTTGAACTGACTGCTTTCAATCCTAACTGATTGAACTTGTAAGATCCATCCAGTGCGATCGGGATCGTATCTCCCATCGCAGCGAATTCGATCAGATTGGCATGTATGATCAGATCCACGATCTCTCTTAATTCTTCTGGATTAAAATTATGAAACGTTGCTTTGATCTCTTCTACTTTACTGATCATGATATTATTGAGTGATTTGTCCATCTGATCGATATCGATCTCGTTCGATATTACCTGTTCTTCCTGCTGCCGTTGTTCTCCGGCCAGCTTTATCTTCAACTGATGAAATCCCTTACATCCGATCTTCTTACAAAAACGGATGATCGTTGCCTGGCTTGCATCACAGTGAGATGCAAGTTCTGATACAGACATCTCGATCGCTTCGGATGGATGACTGATCAGATAATCGGCTACTTTCTTCTCTGCATCATATAAACTATCATATGTTGAAAAAATCTGGTCTCTAACTAAGATATCACTACTCATACTACTCCCTTCTAAATCTCAGGAGCATTCTGTATGAAATACCTTTCTGCCTCTGCGCTCCATAAATTACCATTGCGTTCTACGATTGATTTTAATTCTCTGATATACTCATCATCGCTGTTTTCATCGAATTTGTCAACCTCTGTTAATGGAAATTTTTTGTGCGTATAGACAATTTTTTTACTTCCTTCAAGTTCTGGTAACGCCTTTGTTGTTTCAACCGCATGGTCAAGCCCTAATATATGTGTTGCGATCTTTGCAACATTGACTGTCTTGCTCTCGATCAGTTCAATGGATTGTTTCATATCTTCCGTATTTCCACCACTTGTTCCCACAAAATGTGTAGAATTATAATGAATATTATAGAAATTTACTCTGGATGAAAATTCTTGATCGGCAGGCCCTGAGAAGAAATTCAAACATCCATCGAATGCTAACATTTTCACTCCGTATGTTACCATTTCTTCATTTGGTGCAAAGATAAAGACATCATCAAATCCTTTTTCTGAATATTTACGTAGCTCTTTATTGACATCTGCTATATCTCTTGTATTGACGTATACAAGATCTACACCATTCTTCTTTGCTTCTTCTACTGTGTATAACCTTGCTGCCATATCAATCTTCTTCTGTGTTCTTCCTGTGACAACCAGCGTCTTTGGTTTCTTTGGTCCATGGATTGCAAAGTCGATCGCTAAAAATCCCATTGGCCCTGTTGCACCGAGAAGTGCGATCGCTCCACCTTCTTTAATTCCCATCACATGTTCATATGAATACATTTTCTTCATATGATACTGTGCATTAAATGCACCTACGACACATGACAGTGGTTCAACGAGAGATCCTTCAAAGAAGGAATCTCCGTTGTATTTTAATAGTGAACCATTTTCCATAACCTGATCAGAAAAGATGATCGTTGTGGCATCCCCTCCCATATGATGGAAAGAATATCCTGGGGCATAGCCTCTGATATCTCCAATGTTAGGCTGAATGACAAATTTGTCACCTTCCTGATACTGATCTTTCCATTTTTTACCGACCTTTTTGATCGTTCCACAAAATTCGTGCCCTAAAATGATCGGATTTTCACTGATATCATCTGGTACTTTTTTGTGTTTTTGTGCCTGGGTGATCGCTTTGTAACTGGACATACACAAACTGTCTGTTACAACCTCTGCCATAATTTCATCATCTTGCATCTCTGGCAGTTCAAATTCATCCAGTCTTAAATCCATTTCTCCGTAAAGTCTTACTGCCTTTGTTTTCATAACTTTCCCCCTAACAGATTATGCCAAAATTCCTAATCCATATCCAACAATACCTACTGCAAATAAGATAAAGATAATTGCGATCGGACTGATGTTTTTCTTTAATAATTTAGATACGACCAAGGTTAAAACTAATGCTAATAATCCTGGTAATAACTGATCTAAGATATTCTGTACTGTTGTTACTGTTGTTTTTCCGTTTGTTGTTACTCTAGATACTACAAGTGGTACGTTGATCGTCGTCCATTTAGATACCAATGCACCCATGACGAACAGTCCAAGGATAGAAGCTCCTTCTGTGACTTTCTGTAACATGTTTCCTGCTAAATGTTTTACAAAGTCTAATCCTTTTTTGTATCCGAATTCAAGTCCAAAGTAAAGTGCTGCCATACGTACGATGTTGAATGCTAAGAAGAATAATACTGGTCCTAATGCACTTCCTGTTAATGCTAAGGATGCACCGATCGCTGCTGTGATTGGTCTTAATGTTCCCCAGAAGATTGGATCACCAACTCCACAGAAAGGTCCCATTAAACCAATCTTGATACTTCCGATCGTTCCTTCATCGATATCTGCTCCATTTGCTTTTGCTTCTTCCATTGCTGCTGTCACACCTAAAACTGGTCCTACAGCTGCTGGTGTTACGTTGAAGAATGTCAGATGTCTCTTTAATGCTGCTACTTGTTCTTCTTTTGTTTCATATAATCTTTTAATAGCTGGTATCATGTCGAAGCACATACCTAATGCATGCATTCTTTCGTAGTTAAATGATGCCTGCTGAAGGTTTGTTCTCATGAACATATTAAATCTATCGCCTTTTGTTAATTTCTTTTCACTCATCTTTAAATTCCTCCTCTTTCTTAGTCAAGTTCGTCGTCTAGATCATCATCCAGATCATCGTTGCCGCCTGCACCTGCTGCTACTGGTGCTGCCACTGGTGTCTGGAATTTAGGATTTAACTGTACATATACGATTGCGAATACCGCACCCATGATTCCGAATGCAACTAAGTTAAATTCTGTAAACGCTGCAATTACGAATCCAAGGAAGAAGAATGGCATTAAGTATTTTGCACCCATCATATTTAATACCATTGCGTAACCTACGACTACGATCATTCCACCTGCAACTGTTAATCCACCAGTTACTACTTTTGGAATGCTGTTTAATAATGTCTGTACACCTTCTGGGCTTACAACTGCTGCTACTAAGAATGTAGGGATCGCTACACGAAGTGCCTGTACGACCAAAGCGGCTACATGACAGATATCAAGCATCTTGAAGTTTGCATCTTCTGCATATTTGTCAGCTGCGTGCTGGAAGAAGATTGTTACTGTACGAGCAAATACTGTTAATACCTGACCTGCAACTGCAACTGGAAGTGCGATCGCGATACCATTTGCTACAGACTGATGTCCTACAACTACAAGGATCGTAGAAATGATACTTGCTAATGCTGAGTCAGGAGACTGTGCTGCTCCGATGTTCATCCATCCAAGAGCGATCATTTCCAGTGTCCCTCCAAGTAAGATACCTGTTTTTACATCTCCTAAAATCAATCCAACAACTGTACATGCGATCAGTGGACGATGTGTCTGGAAGGAATCAAGCACGCTTCCCATTCCAGCGATACATCCAAAAATAACTAATAAAACGATTTGAACTGTAGATATTCCCATTTTTAAATCCTCCTTTAAGTTTCTCTTATCCTTCGATACCTTCGATCTTACTCATAAGATCGACTTTTTTATCTGTTGCTACTGGACGGATTTCTAATTCAATTCCCATCTCATGTAACTTTTTAAATGCGGCAATATCACTTTCATCAACAGAAACAGCTTTTGTGATCTGTGTCTTTCCTGTCTTGAATGCCATTCCGCCGATATTAACGCTCTTAATTGGTACTCCGGCTTCTGCCATACGAAGCACATCCTGTGGACATGTATATAAAAAGAATACTGTGTCCTTTTCATATTTTGGATTGTTGTAAACACGAACTGCTTTCGCTACGTCTACAACGCTTACCTTTACTCCAGGAGGTCCCACCTGTAAAAGTAATGTTTTACGAATCTGATCTTTTGCAACTTCATCACTGCAGATCACGATTCTTTGTGCATTGGCTTCTTTTGACCAGACTGTTGCTACCTGTCCATGGATCAGTCTGTCATCGATTCTTACTAAATTGATCTTCATAGTTCATCATCCTCCATTTCTTCATCGTTTGTATCACCAAGCAATTTCTTGCATGATTTCACATAATCTCCTGAAAGTTTGTCATAGACTTCGTTTGCCTTGATATCTTCTTCCATTGTTCTGATTCCTACAACATCAATCAGCATTGGAAGACTTAATCCTGTGATCACATCCATTCGATCCTGTCCGATCACTGTCTCAAATGCTGCATTATAAGGACTTCCTCCAAATAGATCTACAAGGAATAAAATTTCTTCGTCTTCCTTATAGCCATCGATCAATTCTTTGTATCTGGCTTTTAATGTCTCTGCATTCTCACCAGGAACAAATGTTACGATGTCAAGATCATCAATTGCTCCGAACACCATTCCCGCAGAATTCACAACCTCTTTTGCCAACATTCCATGGGCTGATACAATTAACTTCATTGCTCTCTCTCCTTTAACACGAAATTTATTTTTTCACTTTTGTTTTATGTGAAATTTTATTTTGTAACTTGATTATAGTCATAAACTTTAATTTCGTCAATTAGTTTTTTGCAAAATTTTATTTTTTGTATAAAGTCATGATTTTTGTTTTCTATTTTTGTGTATTTTGCACAATTTTCAATTGATTTTTTCTGTTTCTGCACAAAAAAAGAAGGACTTTCGTCCTTCTTAACTCTTATCATAAAATTGCCACGAAATTATCGTGTCTCCAAAAATGTCAGCTCTTTCTTGCCATTCGCATCCTTTGGATAGGCTTTTACATAAGCTTTTGCATAACGATATGCTGTATCGAAATCAAACATGGATTCATACGCACTGATCCTTGCGAATAAAACTTCCTTCTTATTCTCAAGATTCTTCTGTTTTAATGCTGTCTCAATCACTTTTAGCCCTTGTGTATACTTCTCCTGCTTTGCCAGCACCGCATATTTTGTACAATAGATCTCTCCTTCGTCTGGATGCTCTTTTATTCCCTGATCACATACATCTATTGCTTTGTTTAGCTTCTTCTGCTGGGCAAGGCAATATGCTTTCAAAGAATATGCCCGGCTTTCTCCATGATCGATCAGCTGATCATAGATCTCTATGGCTTTCCCATACTCTCCCATCTGATAAAGAGCCTCTCCTTCGTAGAATAAAACATCTTTCTTTTGCTTTGTGAAAATGAGAGTGAATTTCCCTGCTGCATGGTCAAATTGTTCGTATGCTTTCTGATATTCTTTCTTATCAAGATATGTAATTCCTTCGCTTGCTGTCATTCTTTGGCTGATATATCCAAATCCACAAAAAGCAGCCAGCGCGATCAGGACAACTATAACTGCTGTAATGATTCCTTTTCCTTTACTGTTCATAATCTTTCTCCTGCTTTGCATTTTTAATTCTTCT
>ENA-OQJL01001334-OQJL01001334.1-human-gut-metagenome-genome-assembly--contig:-NODE-1334-length-11372-cov-2.640106_pt1 | contig 11372 bp, 7 predicted proteins | sample MGYA00242604_ERZ504770 | MGnify/ENA primary metagenome ERZ504770 (study PRJEB26092, sample SAMD00036359) | human gut metagenome | host: Homo sapiens | study: EMG produced TPA metagenomics assembly of...
AAAGACTAATCGAAATCGCTGAAACCCGCATAAACACTGGCTTTTTTAAGCAACTCGATTTATTCAAACTCAATCGTTGCACAAGGCTTCGGGCTCATATCATAGCATACACGGTTTACATTTTTCACTTCTTTTAAGATTCTGTCTGTAATCTTCATCAGAATTGGCCAATCAATCTGCTCTACGCTTGCGCTCATAGCATCGATGGTATTTACCGCACGGATGATTACTGGATACTCGAAGCATCTTGCATTATCTTTCACTCCTACTGATTTGAAATCCGGTACTACTGTGAAATACTGCCATACTTTTTTATCTAATCCAGAATTTGCAAACTCTTCACGGAGGATTGCATCTGACTCACGTACTGCTTCCAGACGTTCTTTTGTGATCGCGCCAAGACATCTCACACCAAGTCCCGGTCCCGGGAATGGCTGACGATATACCATGCCATGTGGAAGTCCAAGTTCAATACCGCAAGCTCGAACCTCATCCTTGAACAGATAGTAGAGAGGCTCTACCAGATCAAACTGAAGATCCTCCGGAAGTCCTCCTACATTGTGATGGGATTTTACAACCTTCGCTGTCTTTGTTCCACTTTCCACAATGTCCGGATAAATGGTTCCCTGCGCAAGGAAATCAATTCCTTCCAGCTTTCTTGCTTCTTCTTCAAATACACGGATAAATTCTGCTCCGATAATCTTTCTCTTCTCTTCCGGATCTGCCACGCCTTCCAGTTTTCCAAGGAATCTCTCAGAAGCATCCACATAGATGAGATTTGCATCCATCTGATTTTTAAACACTTCTACAACACTCTCAGATTCTCCCTTACGCATCAGACCGTGATTTACGTGCACGCAGACTAACTGTTTGCCGATTGCTTTGATAAGAAGTGCTGCTACTACAGAACTGTCAACACCACCGGACAATGCCAGCAACACTTTTTTATCTCCCACTTGCTTACGGATCAATTCTACCTGATCTTCCACAAAGTTTTTCATATTCCAGTTTGCTTCTGCCTTACAGGTATCAAAAAGAAATGCTTTTAACACATCTTCTTCCGGAATCTGATCATATGCTTCTGCGCATTTTGCTGTCGGATGATCGATTGCCATCACTGGATAACCAAGCGCATAGATTTCTTCACAAACATCTACCGGTGTTCCATCTACTACGCGGTTTTCTCCACCATTTAAAATAATACCTTTTACATTATCAAGCTTTTTAAGCTGTTCCGGTGTAATATCATGCGGATGAATCTCGCTGTATACACCCATATCACGAATCTGTCTTGCAATCACTGTATTTTCAGTACTTCCAAGATCCAGAATTACAATCATATCCTGTTTCATATATCTCTTGCTCTCCTTCCATTTTAATTATCTGTCATATTATCAAAATATCCCTGAATCAAGATGACCGGTGTTCCTTTGTCACCAGAACCGCTGGTCAGATCGCACAGAGAACCGATTAAATCTGTAAGACGTCTCGGTGTTGTTCCCTGAGAAACCATGTTGCCGACCAAATTATCATCTTTTTCTTTGATTTTCTTAGAAATCGCTTCTTTTAACGCTTCACCTGACAGATCTTTAAAATCATTATCTGCAAGATATTTTAATTTCAACTCGTTCGGAGTTCCTTCAAGTCCTTCCGTATTTGCAACAGATACACACGGATCTGCAAGTTCCCAGATCTTTCCAACAGGATCTTTGAAGGCGCCGTCACCGTATACCATAACTTCTACGTGTTTTCCCGTCTTATCAAGAATCTGTTTCTGCACGTCCAATACAAGGTCTGTACATTCACGCGGGAACAGCTTCACGCTTTCTTCTGTAGACTTATTAGAGCCAAGAAGTCCGAAGCGCTCATTACATCCGCTTCCGTCCACCGGACTTGTAAGAATATCATCCATGCCATATACACGTTCTGCACCATGTGCTTTCAGAATGCGTTTCGTTCTTGCTCTTGAATGGATATCACATGCAAGCACATTCTTTGTATACTTTAAAATCTCCTGCGGCTGATTTGCAAAAATCACTTCCACGTCAGCGCCTGCCTCACGGATTACTTCACTATAATATTTCACATAATCCACTCCGGTAAATGGGTGAAGATTTTCACCGAATAATTCGCGGTATCTCTTTTCATCCAACACATCACTGTATGGATTGATTCCAGCTTCATCAAGCTGATCTAAAGATACTAATTCATTTCCCACTTCATCACTTGGATAGCTGAGCATAAGAATTACTTTCTTTGCACCTTTCGCAATTCCTTTCAGACAAATAGAAAAACGGTTTCTGGAAAGAATCGGAAAAATGACACCGATCGTCTCTCCGCCTAATTTTTCTTTTACATCTTTGGCAATGGCGTCAACAGATGCATAGTTTCCCTGCGCTCTCGCAACAATAGATTCTGTCGCTGCGATTACGTCGCGGTCACGAAGCTCAAAACCTTCACTCTTTGCTGCTTCCAGCACGTTCTCTACAATAATATCTGCCAGATTATCTCCTTCACGGATAATCGGACAACGAATTCCTCTTGATATGGTACCTACTCTTCTTTCCATATTTTCTATCCCCTTGTATTAAAATGAAATATATTACCAAATATCACTTTATCACAACCAGCGCATTTTGACAATTCTAATCTCCAAATAATGGCGTAGAATAATAACGGTCTGCACTATCCGGAAGCAAAACAACAATCGTTTTCCCTTCATTTTCTTCTTTTTGTGCATAAGTTATGGCTGCATGTAATGCTGCGCCCGCAGATATTCCTACCAAAATTCCTTCTTTTTTCGCCAAAAGCTTAGCTGCATGGAACGCATCTTCACTTTCTGCACGGAAAATCTCATCATAAACTTCCGTATTCAACACTGCCGGTACAAAGTTCGCTCCAATTCCCTGCAATTTATGCGGTCCTGCCTCTCCTCCGGACAGAACCGGAGAATCTGCCGGTTCCAATGCTACCACGCGAACCTCAGGCTTCTTTGATTTTAAATATTCTCCGGTTCCCGTAAGTGTTCCGCCTGTTCCTACTCCCGCAATGAAGATATCTACTTCACCTTCTGTATCTCCCCAAATCTCCGGTCCTGTTGTCAGGAAATGCGCCTTCGCATTTGCCCTGTTATCAAATTGTCCCGGAATAAAGCTATTGGGAATCTCTTTTGCAAGTTCTTCTGCTTTCTCAATAGCACCACTCATTCCCTTCGAGCCTTCGGTCAACACAATCTCCGCTCCATACGCTTTTAAAATATTTCTCCTCTCTACGCTCATTGTATCCGGCATCGTCAAAATCATCCGGTATCCTTTTACTGCCGCAATTGATGCAAGACCAATTCCCGTATTTCCGGAAGTAGGTTCAATGATAACCGCCCCTTCTTTCAAAATTCCTCTTTCTTCTGCATCTTCTATCATGGATTTTGCCGCACGGTCTTTTACGCTTCCCGTTGGATTTAAATATTCTAATTTCACAAGCACTCTCGCTTTTAGTCCTAGTTCTCTTTCCACATTTACCACTTCCATAAGCGGAGTGTTTCCAACCAATTCCAGAGCACCTTTATAAATCTTTGCCATCTTCTCTTTCCTCCTGTCCTCTTACTATTCTGTCCATAATTTCTTTTCCGTGTTAATAGTATAGCATTTTTCTCATGTATTTTCCTAAAGTAATTTTCTAAAAGGTTCGTAATATTCATATAATATTTTTTATTTTTCAGAATATATCTGATTTTTTTATATCTATCCATCTTATTATTATATATTTTCTTTCTATTTTCGTTATAGTTCTGCATAATTTTTTCATTTTTCGTTTTCTTTTTTAACGAACTTCCTATATAATAGAGGGTAAAGAGTTTTTCAATTTAGATTAGGAGGATACATATGTCAAAAAGAACAGATATTCACAAAGTACTAATTATCGGTTCTGGCCCGATCATCATTGGACAGGCCTGCGAATTTGATTACTCTGGAACTCAGGCATGTAAAGCCCTGCGTAAACTTGGTTATGAAATCGTGCTGGTCAACTCAAACCCAGCTACTATTATGACTGATCCAGAAACTGCTGATGTTACTTATATCGAACCTCTGAATGTGGAGAGACTGGAACAGATTATTGCTAAAGAGCGTCCGGATGCGCTTCTTCCAAACCTTGGAGGACAATCTGGTCTTAATCTTTGTTCAGAGCTTGCACAGGCAGGTATTCTTGATAAATATAATGTAAAAGTTATCGGTGTACAGCTTGACGCTATTGAGCGTGGTGAGGATCGTATTGAATTCAAGAAATCTATGGATGCTCTTGGCATCGATATGGCAAGAAGTCAGGTTGCATATTCTGTAGAGGAAGGTCTTACAATCGCAGATGAACTCGGTTATCCGGTTGTACTTCGTCCTGCTTACACAATGGGCGGCGCCGGCGGCGGACTCGTATATAATAAAGAAGAATTAAAAACAGTTATGGCAAGAGGACTTCAGGCTTCTTTAGTAGGACAGGTTCTTGTTGAAGAATCTATCCTTGGATGGGAGGAGCTTGAGCTTGAAGTTGTCCGTGATGAAGAAGGTAATATGATCACTGTCTGCTTCATCGAAAATATCGATCCCCTTGGCGTTCACACCGGTGATTCCTTCTGCTCTGCTCCAATGCTTACGATTTCAGAAGAAGTTCAAAAGCGTTTACAGGAGAAATCCCACAAAGTCGTAGATTCTGTTAAAGTAATCGGTGGTTGTAACGTACAGTGGGCACACGATCCTAAGACAGACAGAGATATCATCATCGAGATCAACCCAAGAACTTCCCGTTCTTCCGCACTTGCTTCTAAAGCAACCGGTTTCCCGATCGCTTTAGTATCTGCAATGCTTGCAGCAGGCCTTACTCTGAAGGACATTCCTTGCGGAAAATACGGAACTCTTGATAAATATGTTCCAAATGGCGATTACGTTGTAATCAAATTTGCTCGTTGGGCATTTGAGAAATTCAAAGGCGTGGAAGATAAACTCGGCACTCAGATGCGTGCAGTCGGTGAAGTTATGAGTATCGGTAAGACTTATAAGGAAGCTTTCCAGAAAGCAATCCGAAGTCTCGAGACAGGTCGTTACGGACTGGGACACGCAAAAGATTTTGATACAAAGTCAAAAGAAGAGCTCCTGAAAATGCTCATCACTCCATCCAGTGAACGCCACTTCATCATGTACGAAGCACTGAGAAAAGGTGCAACTGTAGAAGAGATTAACGAAATCACAAAAGTGAAGACATGGTTTATTGAGCAGATGAAAGAATTAGTAGAGGAAGAAGAAGCTCTGATTGCTAACAAAGGTTCACTTCCATCTGATGATAAACTGATTACCGCAAAGAAAGACGGATTCTCTGATAAATACTTGAGCCAGATTTTAGAGGTATCTGAGGATGAAATCAGAAACCACAGAATAGAACTCGGCGTTGAGGAAGCATGGGAAGGTGTTCATGTAAGCGGAACCGAAGACAGAGCATACTACTACTCAACTTACAACGCAGAAGATAAGAATCCTGTATCAAATGACAAACCGAAGATCATGATCCTCGGTGGCGGTCCAAACCGTATCGGACAGGGTATTGAATTTGACTACTGCTGCGTACATGCTTCTTTAGCTCTTAAGAAGCTTGGCTTTGAGACAATCATCGTAAACTGTAACCCGGAAACAGTATCTACAGACTACGATACTTCCGATAAGCTTTACTTTGAGCCATTAACACTGGAAGATGTATTAAGCATTTACAAGAAAGAAAAACCAGTCGGCGTTATCGCACAGTTCGGCGGACAGACTCCTCTGAACCTTGCTGCCGATCTTGAGAAAAACGGTGTGAAGATTCTCGGAACTTCCCCATCCATCATTGACCTGGCAGAAGACCGTGACCTCTTCCGTGAAATGATGGATAAGTTGGAAATTCCAATGCCAGAGTCAGGAATGGCTACTACAGTAGAAGAAGCTTTAGCTATCGCTACAAAAATCGGTTATCCTGTTATGGTACGTCCTTCTTATGTACTTGGCGGACGTGGAATGGAAGTTGTATATGATGATGAAAGCCTGTCTAACTATATGAAGGCTGCTGTTGGTGTAACTCCGGATAGACCGATCCTCATCGACCGTTTCTTAAATCACGCATTAGAATGTGAAGCAGATGCGATCAGTGACGGAACACACGCATTCGTTCCTGCTGTTATGGAGCATATCGAGCTTGCCGGTGTACACTCCGGTGACTCTGCATGTATCATCCCATCTGCACACATTTCTGAGGAAAATGTAAAGACAATCAAAGAATATACAAGAAAGATTGCGGAAGAAATGCATGTCAGAGGTCTTATGAACATGCAGTATGCAATCGAAAACGGAAAAGTATATGTACTGGAAGCAAATCCACGTGCATCCCGTACTGTTCCATTGGTATCTAAAGTATGTAACATCCGCATGGTACCATTAGCTACTGACATTATTACTTCCGAGATCACCGGACGTCCATCTCCGGTTCCGAACTTAAAAGAACAGGAAATTCCTTACTTCGGCGTAAAAGAAGCTGTCTTCCCGTTCAATATGTTCCAGGAGGTAGACCCGATCCTCGGACCGGAAATGCGTTCTACAGGAGAAGTTCTCGGATTATCTCCTTACTACGGAAAAGCTTTCTACAAAGCGCAGGAAGCAACACAGTCCAGACTGCCGCTTAGCGGAACTGTACTGATCTCCGTAAACCGCAAGGACAAAGCAGAAGTTGTAGAAGTTGCCCGCCAGTTTGCTGAAAATGGCTTCAAGATCGTTGCGACAGAGACAACCTGCAAGCTTATCAACGAAGCTGGTATTCCGGCTGAGAGAGTGAATAAACTTCAGGAAGGTCGTCCAAACATTCTGGATCTTATTACTAACGGTAAGATTGATCTTATCATCAACTCACCGGTTGGAAAAGACAGCATCCACGACGACAGCTACCTGCGTAAATCAGCTATCAAAGCTAAGATTCCTTATATGACTACTATTGCCGCTGCAAAAGCAACTGCAAAAGGAATTCACAACGTTAAGAAACACGGTCTTGGCGAAGTGCAGTCTCTGCAGGAATTACACAGTCTGATCAAGGATAAAGAATAAACACAATCACAACAAACGGGACATAGTCGCCAAGGCTATGTCCCGTTATCTTTATATCGCTTCTTCTATGATATATGCTCTCTTACATTTTCATCTTCATATTCAAACACACAACGTTCATAGGCATTGATCACATGTGTCTCTTCATACTTATCATATCTCTTATAATCTCTTCCATAGGACAAATGTACGTGCCCGTGCAGGAAGAACCTTGGATGATATCTCTCCATTAATTTTCTAAACACTTGAAATCCCTGATGCGGAAGATCTCTTCCATCATTTAACTCATACGCCGGAGCGTGGGTGACAAGAATATCAAAGCCTCTCCTTCTTAAGAGCTGAAACCAGAGTTTTCGGACTCTCCTTGCCATCTGTCCTTCTGTATACTGATAGCAGCCCTTTTTATAGCGCATGGAACCTCCAAGTCCAAGGATTCGAATCCCTTTATATACGTATATCTTATCATCAATGCAAACACATCCCTCCGGTGGCTTCTGCTCGTATTTATCATCATGATTTCCACACACATATAACACCGGAATAGATGTCAGCGTAGTCAAAAATGATAAATAATCTGCTGCCAGATCTCCACAGGAAATGATAAGATCAATTCCTTCAAACTTGCTTTTTTCAAAATAATCCCACAAATAAGGAGATTCTTTATCCGCAAGTACCAATATCTTCATATCATTTAACCTTTCTTATTCTCAATTCCCTGTTGAAGAACCGTGGGGCGCACAGCCTCCAGAAGTTCATCACTGGCCGGTATCTCCCCTATCACATTATCCCCAAGCCAATCCATTGCCGCAATTTCTTCCGGACTTAAGGTTCTGTCTGGGTCACTTTGAACCACATCTGTCTGCGAATACAGCACTCCGGAAAATGGATGGATCTCTTCTCTGGAGACAGACTTCTTTAACATTCGGATCAGCTGTTTTGTTCCTTCCGGCAGACTCTTAGAGCATACCACATCAACAACTCCCGCAGACATTCCCCACCAATAATTGATCGCCTTCTTCTCTATAGAATCGTCATCATACTTCCATGTTCCATTCATGATCGTGCGAATTAAACGCTCATAGAATCTTCCCCAGTGCCATAATGGCATTGCAAGATTCCTCGTTTCTTCTCCGTTCATGCTATACAGCCCAAACGCTCTGGAAGCCTCCTCAGGAATTACCATATCCTTTCCGGAGATGCATCCCGCACCAATCTTACGGATATTTTCATAGACATCCTGATCTTTTTTGGACGTCCAGTCCAGATAAATCTTGGCTCTTGGGTTTACCAAAGAAACTCCCCGTGCAAAAGCATTGATATCCGCAATCGTTCCATAAAGCGGAATATCAGCAAGATAAGAAATCTTGTCATTTTCTGTCATAGCGCCTGCAACTGCACCCATTACAAATTTTGCCTCATACATCCTTGCATAATAAGTACGGATATAACGATGTGACGTATTCAAAGAGCAATTCAAAATACGAATCTGCGGATATGCAATTGCAGCTTTCACGCTTGCCTGCACAAAAGCCGGTGTTGTTGTTATGATCATATTACACTGCTTCTCAATCGCATCCTGAAGCACCTCATCAATAGTCTCATTTGTCACATTATCATAATAAATCGTCTGTACCTGTCCCTTAAACACCTGTTCCAAATGAAGCCTGCCAAGCTCGTGACTATATGTCCACGCAGAGATCCCCGCAGTCTTTTCATAAACAAATGCAATCTTAAGTTCTGTCATGCTGGACGGCAAAATCAACTTTAAGAAAGATGCTTTCTCCTGATTCGGATTCAGCTTTAAATCAATACTCTCTTCCTGCTCCAACAATTTGAAATCTTCACGATTCTTTGTAATAAGGTTCTTTAATTCCCTTGTCGTCATTTCGCAGACTGTGTCATATCCATATAGCATGATAAATGCCAAAAAAGCATCTCCCGGAGTAATCTTGATCTCTTCTCCGCCTTGCTGCTTAAATTCAATAGAAAATCTTGTATATGTAGAACTAAAAAGCAGTCTGTCATCTTCACTCCACATTTCATCCGGCTTCTTTCCAACTGCTTTTTGAAGCTTCGGGAAGTTTCCCACTTCTGAAAACCAGATATAATTGACCTTACTGCATTCATAGAAGTCGAGAAATTCAAAATAAATTTTATTTTCTTTCTCCTCCGTGCGCTTCGGTATAATGCGGATCACTGTCCCCGGAATCGACACAGCATCGAAATATTTCATTACGCTGACGCGCTTATTCCCCTCCAAAATATAGAACTTATTCATGTATTCATAAGCTTTGACCGGCTCTCGGATTCCTTCATTCAAATGGCTGGTACTAAGCTGTGCCCATTTTCTTGCAAATTCCGTAGTCTCACGCAAAATCGGCATGAAATTCGCCGCAAACGCATTGCTTCTCCCCTCGGTCTTTGTTCCAACAATCTGATCGATCGGTATCTGAACTAATCCAAGCGGTATTTCCGAAAATGATCCTCTTGTCGGAAGGATATCATCCAACACCTCCAACATCGGATTCATACCGTGCATCATTCGGTATTGATATTCTTTTTTCCCCAGTTTATAAGCTTTGCTATAATCATCTAAAGACATACGTTACCCCATAAAGATTAAAATTTTGATCGAGATAGAAATTGTATTTTCTATCTATTTATGCTACAGTATTATAGTAACCGATTTACTCTATGAAAACAACAATAACTTGAGGAGGAATATAATATGAAATTTTGCAGCAAATGCGGCGCCCCTTGTGACGACCATGCAAATGCGTGTCCAGAATGCGGTAATATGTTTTCACAAAATACAGCCGGACCGAATTCTGACACTCAGAATACAAACAGCAACCCGAATATGAACGGTAATCCATATAATACTGCTTATGGTAACGCAACTACAAACGGCAATCCGAACATGAACGGTAACCCGAATATGAATGGCAATCCATATATGAACAACACACCGAATATGAATTCCTATCGCGGTGCTACAGAAAGAAGTATTCCGCTTTGTATTTTATTTACAATCATCACTTGCGGAATCTACGGCATCTACTGGATGATCGTACTAAATGATGAGATCAATCCACTGGCCGGAGAACCTCAGGCAACTTCCGGTGGAATGGTTCTTCTTCTTTCTTTTGTTACTTGCGGCATCTATGGATTATATTGGATGTACAAAATGGGCGAGCGCTGTGACCGCATCAACGGCGGAGCAGGTAATTCTAACATTCTGTTCCTTGTAATCGGTATTCTTGGCTTTGGCATTATCAACTACTGCCTGATGCAGGATACCCTCAACAAAGTAGCACGTTCACGCCGCGGAATGTACTAAAAATCTTTTACAAAATTCAAAAGGATTATCACCATTTTCGATGTGTGATAATCCTTTTTCTTAACTTTCTTCTGATTTATCTAACTATCTTCTGATGCAAAATCCTTTTCTTCTCCCAGACGAATCCGTTCCATCTGCTCTGCAAGTCCTTCTTCCATATGATCGAAGAGATAATTCTTGCCTCCCCTATGACGGTTTAAATACTGTTCCCGAAGTTCCCTCTTCATAATCTCTACTTCTTCTTCCAGCTCTCTTGCCGAAATAAGGCTTGCCCCCTGACCAACTGTAATGACCTGCTCCACTCCGTCGGAGGTTGCAACTGTCACATGGTATTTTCTTCCGATCACATGAACAACTTTTTCAATATACTGGTCTGCTGTTTCTGCTTCTTTCGTATATACGACATGAATATTATGATACTTTTGTATTTCCAGCCATGAGCCTTCCACCTTATAAGCATCAAACACTAGAATCAGCATACATTTCTTATACCCTTGATAGTTGCACATAATATCCATAAGCTTATTTCTTGCCGCTTCTATATTTTCTTTGGCAAGTTCTTTCAAATCTTCCCATGCAAAAATCACATTGTAGCCATCTACAAGCAAATATTCCGGAATTTCTTCACGCTTTTGTTCTTTTTTCTCTTTTTCGGAAATAACTCTTCGTGGGCCCGGCACATTCTTTCGCTCTATCTTGCCATAAGTTCTGATAAAAATCTCTTCCAACTCTTGTTCCTCTTGTCTGGAAAGTCCGACGCATTTTAATGCGCCATTATTGCCACTGTATGAACGGTCCGGTTTCTTTTCTTCGCCCTGCAATTCCCGTTTTCTGAGCTGACTTTCTATATGCATATAATCCGGCACTTCATTCCACGGAACATAGAATCCTGCGCCATGGGAACAAAATACAGATCCTGTCGG
>ENA-OQJL01001348-OQJL01001348.1-human-gut-metagenome-genome-assembly--contig:-NODE-1348-length-11268-cov-22.706997_pt1 | contig 11268 bp, 9 predicted proteins | sample MGYA00242604_ERZ504770 | MGnify/ENA primary metagenome ERZ504770 (study PRJEB26092, sample SAMD00036359) | human gut metagenome | host: Homo sapiens | study: EMG produced TPA metagenomics assembly of...
GGATGGACAGGAAATTTTCAAGAATTGAAAATTTGTGGCCACGGGACGGTTCTTGCCCTCTACCGCTGCGCTCAAAATCGTTTCCGGGTAATTGTTTCCGAATTGTTAAGGCGTAAAAATAAGTAGAGGTTGTGCTGCTCATGTATGTGGGTCACCGTTTGCTCCGAACGAAGTTCCTGCCCCTGTTTTGCAGCGGCGTTGACGAAAAGTCGGTATCACGTCCGGTCGGCTTATGAAATTTTCAAGGTACGTTTCCCATAAAGAAAAATACCGCCCAAGCAGCGCAGCGATGGATTTTGTCGGGGTGAATCGGCGGCAAAATGAATCGGGTGTGTTGCGGGGCGGTTAATCTTTCAGGGATGATCCACGGCGAGGCAGTGTTCAAAATGAACACGACCACATCTTGTGGATGGTTTCAAACCAATCCACAAAATCGGTGGGATTTGTGACAGAGAATATCATGGTTTGCAGGGTGCGTCAAGATGGTTTTGTAAAATTTATTGTGCTAAAGCGGTAATAGTAGGACTTATCTACTGAAAATCGAAGCGTCTAGCAAAGAATTTATGCGCACAAATTGGAAAATCAGCACATCTGTGCTATACTCAAAGCAGAATTTGTTGAGCTAAAACGGAGGTATTGAACCATGTCAGAGAAAAACACCGCCGACATTGGATTTGAAAAGCAGATTTGGAATGCTGCCTGCGTACTTCGGGGCAATATGGATGCTTCAGAGTATAAGGGTGTCGTCCTTGGTCTTATTTTCTTGAAATATATTTCGGATCGTTTTGAAGATAAGTATAATCAGCTGGTTGCAGACGGTGATGGCTTTGAGGAAGATCGTGACGAGTACACATCGGAAGGAATCTTCTTTGTGCCTGCTGGTGCGCGTTGGAGCGATGTTTCTGCAAAGGCACATGATCCCGAAATCGGTCAGGTAATCGATGATGCAATGCGCGCTATCGAAAAAGAAAACGTGCGCCTGAAGGATATCCTACCGGAAAATTTCGCGCGCCCGGAACTGGATAAACGGCGGTTGGGTGAAGTCGTTGACCTGTTTACGAACATCAAAATGATCGAACATGGCAGCGAGAAGGACATTCTGGGACGCACTTATGAATACTGCCTGTCGATGTTTGCAGAGCAGGAAGGCAAGCGTGGCGGCGAGTTCTTTACGCCGTCCTGCGTTGTGCGGACGCTGGTAGAAGTGCTGCAACCGTTCAAGGGCCGTGTGTATGACCCTTGCTGTGGCAGCGGCGGTATGTTTGTGCAGTCGGCTAAGTTTGTAGAAAACCACAGCGGCAACATCAATGATATTTCGATTTATGGTCAGGATTCTAACCCTACAACGTGGAAACTGGCGCAGATGAACCTTGCCATCCGTGGCATTGAGCCTGACCTTGGCAAGTATGCAGCAGACACCTTCCTTGATGACCAGCATCCCACGATGCGTGCAGATTACATCATGGCAAATCCGCCGTTCAACCTGTCCAACTGGGGTGCAGAGCAGCTCAAAGATGATGTACGCTGGCAGTATGGTATGCCGCCGGCTGGAAACGCCAACTTTGCATGGCTTCAACACATGATTTATCACCTTGCGCCCGGTGGTCGGATGGGCATGGTTCTGGCAAACGGTTCCTTGTCCTCCCAGTCCGGCGGTGAGGGCGAGATTCGCAAGAACATTGTGAATGCTGATTTGGTAGACTGCATTATTGCCATGCCAACGCAGCTTTTCTATACGACTCAGATTCCCGTTTCGCTCTGGTTCATCTCCAAACGCAAAAAACAAGCCGGTAAAACGCTGTTTATTGATGCCCGGAAGATGGGCGTTATGGTGAGCCGCAAACTGCGTGAACTTACAGATGGCACAAAAGAAGAATACAAAAACGAAGATGGTACATTAAAAAATGACATCAAAAAGATTGCCGATACCTACAATGCCTATGTTAATGGTACACTGGAAGATGTAAAAGGTTTCTGTGCAGTTGTTGATACAGAGAAAATTGCGGAGCAAGATTATATTTTAACGCCGGGCCGTTATGTTGGCGTTGAGGAACAGGAAGACGATGGTGAACCTTTTGAAGAAAAAATGGCTCGACTGACTTCTGAACTTTCGGATTTGTTCAAGCAATCGCACAAGCTGGAAGCAGAAATCAAGGAGAAGTTAGGGGCGATTGGATATGAAATCTGAATGGAATACTTCGGCAATAGCCAATATTTGCAAAGTGGTAACAGACGGTTCACACACAAGTCCCAAAAGCGTATCACATGGCAAATATATGGTGTCAGTCAAAGACTTTACGCCATATGGATTTGATTTTAATGGGTGTCGACAAATTAGTTTTGCCGACTACGAGAAGTTAAAGAGTTCTGGATGCGTTCCTCAAAAAGGAGATATTTTAATCGGAAAAGATGGTGCAAGATATTTTGAAGATATTATAATCTATAATCAGGACGAAGCACCGGCGCTTTTATCATCCATTGCTATATTAAGATGTGATGAAGAAAAAGTGATTCCAGAGTATTTATATTACTTGCTCAAGACACCTTCATTCAAAAAGGATGTGAAAGATAATTATGGTTCTGGATCGGCCATACCGCGTATTATCTTAAAAGATTTCAAACGAATGAAAGTTGAGTACCCTTCAATTGAGAAGCAACGGCAAATAGTGAGTATTCTCCACGATTTAGACGCTAAAATTTTTAACAATCAAAAGGTAAACGATAATTTAGCGGCTTAGAGCTGAATACTCGCGATATCAATTGCGCCAGACATTAGTTTAGGTAACAGACTATCTCTTAGCATAGCAAGTGAATGATTTTGCTCTTCCAAGATTTTTTGTTGCGCAAAGATTGGCGCACAGAAACTATTAAATTGGTCAAGTGTGTTCCGATCAGGAATGATGGCGGGGATATTCTTCATGGCACTTCCTGAAATTTCTTTGAATGTCGAGCCTGATGCTGCACTCTCAATAACCGGAAGACTGTGTTTCAAGAAAAAGTATACAAACGCTGTTCCAATTTCTGAGTAAGGTATAACAGACTTAAAGCCTTGATTGGTTGTAACTTCATTAGATGCAATTGCAATATATCCGATGGGAGCACGTGATGAAAACAATACTGTATCTTTGGGCATGACTGTTGCACTGCTGTTCTTCAAACCAAGTTCTGTGATATCATTTTCGCCATGAGATATGAATTTGGACTTATTGATAGATAAATCTTTTGGCGTTATCCACGCAATACCATTATTGGTATAGTATTCAGGCTTGGTTTTTGAAGGCGTACTACCGCCCACAACAGTTCCAAGGTCACTTATTGTGCTGATTTGCCACATGGGATTTGCATTGTTGATAAATAATTCTTGAAAATAGGTGGCGGCTTGCTGCTCTAAATTATCGTTTGCCAGATTTTTAATAACTCTCACCAGTGGCGGGAGATTCTACGGAGCAACTGCCACTGCCGTCGTTCTCTGAACTCGTAATAAGGAGATACGGCGATGAAAAATCAAGTTATCAACGAGATACAGCGAAAAATGCTGCCGTATCTCAATAATGAACAACTTTTGTATTTGAAGGCGGTTCTGGAAACATCTTTGCAAGGTGTAGTGATTGAAAAAGGTGAAGAGCAACCAAAGGCTGAGGAACGAGATTCGGCAGCAGCGTTCATTACAGCAAAACGGATAGAGGGCTGTTCCGAAAAAACACTGACCTATTATTCGAAAACTATCGAAGCAATGCTGAATGGTGTGGGAAAATCACCGCAGCAAATTACAACGGACGATTTGCGAAAGTATCTGACGGATTATCAGACACAGCGGCACTCAAGCAAAGTTACGATTGACAATATCCGGCGTATTCTTTCCAGTTTCTTCTCGTGGCTGGAAGATGAAGATTTCATTGTGAAAAGCCCTGTCCGCAGGATTCACAAAGTGAAAACCGCCAAAATCATCAAGGAAACGTACACCGATGAAGCACTGGAACTGATGCGTGACAACTGTTCAACAGTACGAGATTTGGCGATTATTGATTTGCTGGCATCTTCTGGAATGCGTGTCGGGGAATTGGTGACACTTAATCGTGAGGATATCAACTTTAATGAGCGTGAATGCGTGGTATTTGGCAAAGGCAATAAGGAACGATTGGTATATTTTGATGCACGAACGAAGATTCACCTTCAAAATTATCTGGATGAACGGTCAGATAGCAATCCAGCACTCTTTGTGACCCTGAAAGAGCCGCACGAGCGATTGATGATCGGTGGCGTGGAAACGATGCTCCGTGAATTGGGACGGCGATTGAAGCTAAATAAGGTGCACCCGCACAAGTTCCGGCGTACATTGGCAACATCAGCAATTGACAAGGGAATGCCGATTGAACAGGTGCAGCAGCTTTTAGGACACCAGAAAATCGACACAACTATGCACTATGCAATGGTAAAACAACAAAATGTGAAATTGGCACATAGAAAATTTATTGGATAAGGTGATATGAATGAAAGAAAAGTTTTTGAGAGAACTTGCGGACATTCAAACAGGACCGTTTGGAAGTCAACTTCATAAAGAAGATTATGTTGCGGATGGAACACCTATTGTCACAGTTGAACATTTAGGGAACAAGATGTTTTCCGAACAGAATTTGCCGCGAGTATCAAATACGGATAAAAATCGATTAAAAAAATATGTGCTAAAACAAGGCGATATTGTATTTAGTCGTGTGGGTTCTGTAGATAGATGCTCGTATGTTGATCAAAAACACGATGGATGGATGTTTTCTGGAAGATGCCTTCGAGTACGCCCAACTAGTGAAATTGATTCCGAGTATCTTTACTACTACTTTTGCTTAGAGGAAACAAAGCAATTTGTCCGAAATATAGCCGTTGGAGCAACAATGCCTTCAATCAATACCAAGTTACTTGGAGAAGTTGTAGTGACTTTTCCGGAACTGGAACAGCAGAAAAGGATTTCTGGAATTTTATCTGCAATCGATAGTAAAATTGAAGTCAATCAAAAGATAAACGATAATTTAGAGCAGCAAGCCGCCGCATTGTTCTCAAGCCTCTATAATCGGTCAAATACTGAGGTTAGATACACTGATTTAATACAGATACTCGGCGGCGGAACCCCCAAAACAGGCGAAACCGCATATTGGAATGGTAATATTGCTTTCTTTACTCCAAAAGATGTTGGCACACCATATACATTTATCACAGAAAAGACTATTACCGAAGAGGGACTTTCACATTGCAATAGCCGACTATACCCTGTGAATACAGTTTTCGTTACTGCAAGAGGTACTGTTGGCAAAGTTGGTCTGTCCGGAGTTCCGATGGCTATGAATCAATCCTGTTATGCACTTGTCGGTAAGGAAACACATCAACTTCTTGTCTATTTTTACACCCTCAAAGTTGTTGATAAACTTAAACACAAAGCAAGTGGAGCTGTATTTGATGCGATTACCACTAGGGATTTTGAATCAGAGCAAATCATGAAGCTATCTGATGATGATGCTAGGGCGTTTCTCTGTGTTGCAGAGCCAATGTTTCAGGACATACTTAACAATAGCATCGAAAACTTGCGGCTTTCAACACTACGGGATTTCCTGTTGCCCAAGCTCATGTCCGGCGAGATTGATGTTTCCAATATCCAGTTTTAAGCCGCTAAATTATCGTTTATAAAAGAAATGAAGGGATAATATGGAAGATTTTGATAATGCTAAGACAAGAAATTCGAAGGAATGCGTTGTTACAAACCTTAATAGCTACCTGACCTACATTTCTGATATAAAGGAAACAATAAAGAAAGAAGAAGGCGCAGAAGTAAGCACAAAACACTATTTCTTCCGTGGACAGGCCAGCAACGAATGGAATGTCATGCCGGGAGTATTCCGTGGTGGGATGCTACCACATGAAGCAGAATTGATAAACGCAGCTTACACACGGAATCCTGACGACTTCAGAAAGTTGACAACAGATTTTGAAAAGCTCGCAAAATTGCAACACTATGGGTTGCCAACAAGACTATTGGATGTGACGGAGAATCCGCTAGTGGCACTGTATTTTGCTTGCCAGAACAATCAAGAGAGAAAGACAAATGACGGGAAAATCACATTGTTGCCGCCGACCGATGGAAAAATCTATTATAAGCGAGATTACGGAAAAAGTTATAGCGACATAGAGATCAAAGTGCTGGCATATTTGGCGAGCCATGAAATTTCGGGCGACTATACATTAGAAAAGCTGCTTTCGGATTTGAACAAGTACGGGATTTATACGGATAAAGAAGCAGAAGAGTGTAGGGCAAGTGAATATAAAAGCTTGCTTTCAATTATTCAAAGAAATTATTTTGTGATTTCCAACTTAAATAATGAAAGACTGGTGCGGCAAAGCGGCTCTTTTCTGATTAGCGGGAAATATAATGTTCAGCTTAAAGGAAAAATCGGGCAGAGCATTGTTAAACGGGCATATAGTGATGTCCAAGATGAATTTGAACTTCAAAGTTTTAGAATACCAGCGGGAAGAAAAAGTGCAATTTTAGAAGAACTAAGTTTTTACAATATCAATGAAGGAACACTTTTCCCGGAACTTGAGCACCAGATGGCATATATTAAAAGCAATTATGCGAACATACAAAAGCCTATGGCCGATAGGTTTGTGAAAATAGAAGTTCCGGTAACAAATATTAGAGAAGTATGTGATTTAGATATTTCAGACGATAAAGTGGATGAGATTATTCAGAGGGTACTGCGGGATGAAATAAATCCAGCGTTTTTTGATGAGTCCTATATTGCAATTCAGGAAAATCTGATGCCAGATTGGTATCGCAAGGAAATTGGACTCAGTAAAGTTCGATTGGCACTGACGGACACATTGGATAATGGTACGCCGATAGGACGTGCGATGGCAAAAAGAGCAGCACAGTCTATCGTTGAAAAGATTGTGAATGCCATTGCGCAAGAATCGAATACAGCAACTTCGGATAATAGTTGAGGAGAAAAATCATGCTTTCATTTACCGAAGATACCTTTGAACAAGCAGTTATAGAGCTATTTGAAAATATGGGGTACACCCACATTTATGCTCCTGATATGAACCGGACGAATTACAGCCGCCCGCTGCTGGACGATGTTTTGCGGGATTGTCTGGTGCGGCTGAATCGCAGCCTTCCGGCTGTGGCGATTGACGAAGCGATTTTGAAGCTGAATGATTTTGATGCTGGAAGTCTGTTGCAGAAAAACATGGTTTTTATGGACTATCTGCAAAACGGTATCACGGTCAAATATGCAGTCAAGGGTGAAGAACGGTCTTCGGTAGTAAAGCTGATTGATTATGCGGATGCAGACAAAAATGATTTTTATGTGGTAAACCAGTATGCCTTCGTGGAAAATGGAAACAACCGCCGTCCGGATATTATTTTGTTTATCAATGGTTTGCCGTTGGTTTTGATGGAACTGAAAAGTCCTTCCAAGGACGAAGTGGGTGCAGAAAACGCATACAACCAGATTCGGAACTATATGAAGGATATTTCTTCGATGTTCTACTATAATGCAATCTGCGTAATCAGCGACCTTTCGACCAACAAGGCGGGAACAATTACTTCTGGACTTGACCGTTTTATGGAATGGAAAACAAAAGACGGTGATTATGAAAACACCGCGTATGCGCAGTTTGATACCTTCTATGAGGGGATGTTCCAGAAAGCACGGCTACTGGACATTCTGAAAAATTTTATCCTGTTTTCCGGTGATGGGCAGAAGCCGATTAAAATTTTGGCTGGGTACCACCAGTATTTTGCAGTGCGAAAAGCTATCGAAAAGGCCAAGATTGCCACTAAAACGGATGGCAAGGGTGGTGTGTTCTGGCATACGCAGGGCAGCGGAAAATCACTGTCGATGGTATTCTATGCCCATTTGCTGCAAGAAGCTTTGGATAGCCCCACCATCGTTGTGATGACTGACCGCATTGATCTTGATGACCAGCTTTACACGCAGTTTGCCAAGTGCGCACCTTTCCTGCGTCAGACACCTGTACAGGCAACCAGCAAGGACAATCTAAGCAAGCTGCTGGATGGCCGAGAAGCAAACGGCATCATCTTCACCACGATGTTCAAGTTCGAGCGTGGCGAGAAGCCGCTTTCCGAACGGCGGAATATTGTGGTGATGGCCGATGAAGCCCATCGCGGACAATATGGTTTTGATGAGAAAATTATCATCAAAGAAAATGAACAGGGTGAAAAAGAAGCACATACGGTCATTGGAAATGCCCGAATCATCCATGATGCCCTGCCGAATGCAACCTACATAGGCTTTACGGGAACGCCGATTTCGGCAAAAGATAGAAATACGCGTGAAGTTTTTGGTGATTATATCGATGTTTACGATATGACACAGGCTGTGGAGGATGGCGCAACGCGTCCGGTTTACTACGAGAGCCGTGTTATCAAACTCCACCTCGACCAGAATACACTGGCCTTGATTGATGCGACCTACGACGCACTGGAACAGCAATCGGACGCTGCAACGATTGAAAAAAGCAAAAAGATGCTGGGGCAGATGGAGAGTGTGCTGGGGGCAGATTCTACCATTCAATCCCTGTGCGAAGATATTGTTGACCACTACGAAAAGTACCGCGCCAATCTCCTGACAGGTAAGGCAATGATCGTAGCGTATTCGCGCCCGATTGCGATGAAGATTTATCGAAAACTTCTGGAGCTGCGCCCGACATGGAACGAAAAAATCGGCGTAGTTATGACGGGTGGCAACAATGACCCGGAGGATTGGAAAGAAATCATTGGCACAAAATCTCACAAAGAAGAACTTGCCAGGAAATTCAAAGACAACGATGACCCGATGAAGATTGCCATTGTTGTGGATATGTGGCTGACAGGTTTTGATGTGCCTTCACTGGCTACGATGTATGTTTACAAGCCAATGCACGGATACAATCTGATGCAGGCCATCGCGCGTGTCAACCGTGTATTCAAGGACAAAGAGGGCGGCTTGATTGTAGATTACGTTGGCATTGCATCTGTCCTCAAAGCCGCTATGAAGGAGTATACCAAGCGTGACCAGTCCCGATATGGTAATATGGACATTGCCAAAGTTGCATATCCGAAGTTTCAGGAAAAACTTCAGGTGTGTAAAGATTTGTTGCACGGCTTTGATTTTAGCGGATTTATTGGCGGTTCTCCGTTGATGATGGCAAAGCTAGTCACTGGCGGAGTGAACTTTGTTCTGGACGCAAATGCAGCCAAGCGCAAAGATCTGTTTCTGCGAGAAGCTCTGCTGCTGAAACAGTCGCACTCTCTGTGCTCTAGCATGACCACGGAGCAGGAGAGACACGAAGCAGCCTACATGGAAGCGGTTCGTTCTACGGTGGTGAAGATCACGTATGGTGGGAGTGGCGGTAAGACACTTTCTTTGAAAGAAATCAATGCTCAAATCAATGAGTTGCTAAAGGCGAGTATCCAGAGCCAAGGCGTTATCAGCTTGTTTGACAGCAAGCAGGCGGATGAAAATATCAGCCTGTTTGACCCGGCGGTGTTGGATGAAATTTCAAAAATGAAAGAAAAGAACATTGCCGTAGAAATTTTGAAAAAACTTATGGCAGAGCAAGTTTCACTGTATAAACGGACAAATGTTGTGCAGTCTCAGAAGTTTTCAGAAAAGATTACACAGTTGATGAACTCTTACTATAACGGTCTGATTACAAACGAGGAGGTCATCAAGGAACTTCTGAAAACGGCACAGGAGATTACAGAACTGTATAACAACGGTAAAAAGCTGGGCTTGACGCAGGAAGAACTGGCTTTTTACGATGCTCTGACAAAGCCAGAAAACATCAAGGATTTCTACCAAAACAATGAACTGATTGACTTAACCAGAGAACTTACGGAAATGTTGCGCAAAAATCGGACAATAGACTGGCAGAAAAAAGAAACTGCCCGTGCGAGTATGCGTAAGATGGTGAAGCACTTGCTGAAAAAATATAAGTATCCACCGGAAGATTATGATACGGCAATCAGCACGGTCATTAGCCAGTGTGAGATGTGGACTGACAACATGGTAGTATGAATTGTATGAAATGTCGTTGATTTGTGCTTGACAATCAGATTTCCTTCCTGTAAAATGATTTTAGAAAATACTATTATTGAAAATACGAAAGGCTGTTTTATGGGAAAGATGATTTTAGATGACCTCCGCAAGCGTCTGGAACGTCTGGACGAAGACGCAGACCTGATGATCGACAATAACGACCGCTATCAGATGGTGATTGTAGGCGGTAGTGCGTTCATTTTGTTGGGAAAGCTGACCCGCGCTACTCATGACATTGATGCCTTGAGTGTTCCGAAAGAACTGTACGGTTTGCTTGGCAAGTACGACATCAACACCGATGTGGAAGCCTACATCGACAATTTCCCGTATAACTTCCAAGACCGGCTTCAGCCGCTACCCTTTGGTGGTACAAAGGTGCAGTTCTACACACCCAGCCTGGAAGATTTGGTGATTGCAAAGCTCTGCTCTTTCCGGGACACTGACAAGGCAGACGTAGAGAGTGAGGCTGTGCGGAATTCGTTGGATTGGGATTTGCTGGAACACCTTGCAACGGATGAAGATGAGTTGAGAGCCAGCATCCTGAACGACTGGCGGTATCGGGATTTCTATATCCGCTATCAGGAGTATGTGGAGAGGTGGAGACCATGCGAAAGCTGACATTCGAAGGCTTTTTGAAGCAGTATGTGGCAGAGCTTTCCGGGATTCAGACGGTAAGTGTCCATAAGCTGGCAGATTGCATGACCGAAAATCCTCGCTTGAAAGAACCGCTGTTTCTCTATGCGCTGACCTTTGATAAAGTAGATCTGTTGCTCCGTTATACTGCGAACAGCACGGTTGTTGCGGAATATGAGCAGCTTTCTAATCGCTATTCGCTGGCGCAAATGCTGCTGCTTTTAGAAAATCAGTCACCTGAACTGCCGGAAGGTTACCGGAAAGTCTGGCGTAGCTATTGCTCCGTCCGGGATGCCGCCCTTGCCGACAATGACACGAAAGCGTTGATCCATCGCCGGGTATTGGAACTTCAGCAGAAAAAGAAACTGACGAATTATCGTCTCTACACAGACTTAAAGCTGAATCCGGGCAACGTGAATGCATGGCTCAAACACAACGATTCCAGCAAGATGAGCCTCGACTGTGCACGGCAAATCTACAAGTATGCAAAAAGCTACCCATCTGTTCGATAAGAAAAAGGAAGTGAGTCTATGACCGCCGTAATCTA
>ENA-OQJL01001353-OQJL01001353.1-human-gut-metagenome-genome-assembly--contig:-NODE-1353-length-11211-cov-3.747979_pt1 | contig 11211 bp, 9 predicted proteins | sample MGYA00242604_ERZ504770 | MGnify/ENA primary metagenome ERZ504770 (study PRJEB26092, sample SAMD00036359) | human gut metagenome | host: Homo sapiens | study: EMG produced TPA metagenomics assembly of...
TGCTGGCCATGAACATGAAGGAAAAGGGCTGTCTGGACGGCAATACTGCGGTCGTCACCGTCATGTCCAACCTGGGCTTCATCAAGTTTATGGAGTCCCAGGGGATCCGCACCGAGAAGACCGCCGTCGGCGACCGCTATGTTCTCGAGAACATGCGGGAGAACGGCTACGCCATCGGCGGCGAGCAGAGCGGCCACGTCATCCTGCTCCACCACACCACCACCGGTGACGGTGAGCTGACCGCCGGCAAGCTGCTCAAGCTGCTGGCCAAGAGCGGCAGGAAGATGAGTGAGCTGAACGGCATCTACGCCCAGTACCCTCAGGTGCTGGTGAATGTGGCGGCCAATGCCGCCCAGAAGGCTGCCTACAAGGAAGACAAGGTGCTGGCCGACTTCATCGAGAACGAGCAGCAGAAGCTGATGGACATGGGCCGTGTGCTGGTGCGCGTCTCCGGCACGGAGCCGAAGATCCGCGTCATGGTGGAGGGTCAGGACCTCGAGGCCATCGACCTGTGCGCCAAGCGCATCGTGGATAAGATCAACGAGCGGATCATCAAAGGTTAAGATAGAGATAAAAAGCAGGAAGGAGGACGCATATGCGCCCTGCAGATACATGGAAAGACTACGAGCTGCTGGATGCCACCGACGGCAACCGGCTGGAACGCTGGGGCGAGACGCTGCTTGTCCGGCCTGACCCGCAGGTGGTGTGGAAGACGCCCCAGCAGAGCCCCCTCTGGGCCAGGGCGGACGCCGTTTACCATCGTTCCAATCAGGGCGGCGGCGAGTGGGAGTACCGCCGCCGTCTGCCCGAAAAGTGGAAGATCACCTGTGGAGAAGGGGAGGATAAGCTGACCCTCATCGTCAGCCCCACCGGCTTCAAGCACACCGGCGTCTTCCCGGAGCAGGCCGTCAACTGGGCCTGGTACGCCAGGAAGATCCGCGCCGCAGGCCGGCCCATTAAAGTTTTGAACCTCTTCGGCTACACCGGCGGTGCAACGCTGGCCTGTGCGGCGGCGGGCGCTATCGTCTGCCATGTGGATGCCTCCAAGGGCATCGTGGCCTGGGGCAAGGACAATGCCGCCGCCAGCGGCCTCGCCGACCGGCCCATCCGCTGGCTGGTGGACGACTGCGCCAAGTTCGTCGCCCGCGAGAAGCGCCGCGGCAACACCTACGACGGCATCATCATGGACCCGCCGAGTTATGGACGCGGCCCCGGCGGCGAGATCTGGAAGCTGGAAGACTGCATCTACGACCTCATCAGCCAGTGCGAAGAGGTGCTGAGCGACAAGCCGCTCTTCTTTGCGGTCAACAGCTACACCACCGGCCTTTCGCCCGCCGTCATGGAGTATATGCTCAAGACGACGCTGATCCCCCGCTTTGGCGGAAAGACCAGCTGCGACGAGATCGGCCTGCCCGTCTCCGCCACCGGCGGCGTCGTCCCCTGCGGCGCGACGGCGATTTGGGAAGAATGACCCTGAAAGGCTCTCCCCTTGGGAGAGCTGGCGCGTGAGCGCCTGAGAGGGCAAGCCCGTGACTCAAGGGCTGCTTTACAGCGATGATCAGCAGCCTTTGTCAGAGGGAAGTTATCGCTGAGCAGTTCTTTCCATGCTGACATCCTTGCCCTCTCCGTCACCTTCGGTGCCACCTCTCCCAAAGGGAGAGGCTTATACGAAGCGAGAAAGCTTCAACAAAGAATCTTAAAGAATGGGGTACAGCCCCTTTCAGAGGGGCGCACCACCAGAAAGAGAAAACAAATGAGTGAAACGATACTGACAGCAGAAAACTTAAAGTTCCGCTACGACTCGGAGCAGCCCGGCTACGCGCTCAACGGCGTCTCCATGCAGGTCGGGCGGGGCGAGTTCGTGGCCGTGCTGGGCGCAAACGGCTGCGGCAAATCCACCCTTGCCAAGCACTTCAACGCCATCCTCCTGCCGGAGGAGGGCAAGGTGTACGTCGAGGGCATGGACACCGCCGATGATGACAAGCTCTATGACATCCGCCAGACCGTGGGCATGGTGTTCCAGAGCCCGGACAACCAGATCGTCGCCACGGTGGTAGAGGAAGACGTGGCTTTTGCGCTGGAAAACCTCGGTGTTCCGCCGGAAGAGATGCGCCGCCGCGTCGATGACGCCATGAAGATGGCGGGCATTTACGAGTTCCGGGAGCGTGCACCCCACAACCTCTCGGGCGGCCAGAAGCAGCGCGTCGCCATCGCGGGCGTCGTCGCCATGCGCCCCGACTGCCTCATCCTCGACGAGGCCACCGCCATGCTCGACCCTCGCGGCCGTGAGCAGGTGATGCAGACCATCCACCACCTCAACAAGGATCTGGGCATCACCGTTGTGTCCATCACCCACTACATGGAAGAGGCCGCGCAGGCCGACCGTGTGCTGGTGATGAGCCAGGGCAATGTGGTGATGGAAGGCACCCCGAAAGAGGTGTTCAGCCAGACCGAAAAGGTCCGTTCTCTCCGCCTCGACGTGCCGCAGGCCGCAGAGCTGCGGGATGAGCTGGTCAAGGCCGGCATCCCCATGCCCGAAGGCATCATCGACACCGGCGAGTGCGCACAGGCTTTGTATGAGCTGCTGAAGTAAGGGGGGACGGAAACATGGCAAGCATTATCAAAGTAGAACACCTGAGCTATGTCTACAACCCCGGTATGCCGAACGCAGTCACCGCGCTGGACGACGTGAGCTTTGAGGTGGAAGAGGGCGATTTCGTGGGCATCATCGGAGCCACCGGCTCCGGCAAGAGCACCCTCATCACCCACATGAACGGTCTGAACAAACCCACCAGCGGCAAGATCATCATTGATGGCCGCGACCTCTGGGCAGAGCCGGAAAAGATCCGGGATTTCCGTTTCCTGACGGGTCTGGTGTTCCAGTACCCGGAGTACCAGCTCTTTGAGGAAACATGCTATAAGGACATCGCCTTCGGCCCGAAGAATATGGGCCTCGACGAGGCGGAGGTCGATAAGCGCGTCCACGAGGCAGCAGAATTCGTCGGCCTCGATGAAGCGCTGTTGGAGCGCAGCCCCTTTGAGCTGTCCGGCGGACAGAAGCGCCGCGTGGCCGTGGCGGGCGTCATGGCCATGAAGCCCCGTATCCTCGTTCTGGACGAGCCTGCGGCCGGCCTCGACCCCGAGGGACGGGATGAGATCCTGTCCGAGGTGAAGGACTACCACAAAAAGACCGGCACCACGGTGCTTCTGGTCTCCCACAGCATGGAGGACATTGCCAAGTACGCCGACAAGGTACTGGTGATGAGCCGGAAGAAGATCGCCATGTATGACACGGTGGAGAAGGTCTTTGCCCGCGCTCCCGAGCTGCTGGAACTGGGCCTCTCCGTGCCGCAGGTGACGAAGATCTTCCTCAAGCTGCGGGAGATGGGCGTGGACGTCCCGGCGGACGTCTACACCATCCCCTACGCCGTCAAGATGATCCTGGCGGCAAAAGCCCGGCGGGATGCAGGGGAGACCCTCGTCTTACCCCGGAATGAAGAACAGAAAGGGGGTGCAGCCGGATGCTGAGAGATATTACCATCGGCCAGCACTTCCCCGGCAACAGCCTCGTCCATCGTTTTGACCCCCGGCTCAAGCTGGTGCTGACCATCCTGTATATCGTGCTGCTCTTTGCGGCGTCCAACCCGCTGGGCCTTGCGCTTTCGCTGATCTTCCTCGCCGTGATGTACGCGGTAGCGAAAATTCCCTTCAGGCTCATCCTCAAGAGCCTGAAGCCCATCTTCCCCATCATCGTCTTTACGGCGGTGCTGAACCTCTTCTTTGTCTCGGGCGAGGGCGACCCGGTGTTCAAGCTCGGATTTCTGACCGTTTACGCGGAGGGCATCCGGTATGCTGTACTGATGGCGGTGCGCGTCATGGCCCTCATCGCGGGCACGAGCCTTTTGACCTACACCACCAGTCCCATCGTCCTGACGGACGCCATCGAGCAGCTGCTCAAGCCTCTTGGCAGGCTCCGCTTCCCGGTGCATGAGCTGGCCATGATGATGAGCATCGCGCTGCGGTTCATTCCTACCCTCATCGAGGAGACCGACAAGATCATGAACGCCCAGAAAGCCCGTGGTGCGCAGCTGGACAACGGCAAGATGACCGAGCGCATCAAGGCGCTGGTCCCGGTGCTGGTGCCGCTGTTCATCTCGGCTTTCCGCCGCGCCGACGAGCTGGCCATGGCCATGGAGTGCCGCTGCTATCGCGGCGGCGACGGACGCACCCGCCTCAAGGTGCTGCGGTGCGAAAAGCAGGATTACATCGACCTTGCGGTGTGCATTGCGTGTTTTGCGGTGATCCTCGCTTCGAGATTGGTGTTCCCGAATTTCTAAAGCGCGATAGATATGTTCTCTTTTGGTGTCAAAAGAGAACCAGAAAAGCGCCCGCTACTTTCGAAGCGCGGGAGGCACGAGAAAGGGGCTGCTCGCCCCTTTCAGACCCCAAAGAAGAGGTCGAAACGGAAAAAAGCTAGCCGCTTCGCTAAACGCTTTTTTCTCGTTTCTCCGATTTTGAATGATACGGACGGGAAAGTTGTAATTTCATTGATGAACTATCTTCTTACTTTAGCATACGACGGCACGAACTACTGCGGGTTTCAGGTGCAGCCCAACGGGCGGAGCGTAGCTGCTGCGTTTCAGGACGCCCTGGAGGCGGTGCTGGGCTGTCGGCCCGACATCAAGGGCTGCAGCCGCACCGACGCCGGCGTCCACGCGCTGGGCTTCATGCTCAACTTCCACGCCGACACCCGCATCCCGGCGGCAAAGCTGCCGCTGGCGCTGAACCGGCATCTGCCCCCGGACATCCGGGCGCTGGAAGCGCGGGTGGTGCCGGACGATTTTCACGCCCGCTATGCGGCCCACACCAAGACCTATCTCTACCGCATCCACAACAGTCCGATCGACTCGCCCTTTGCCGCGCGGTATTATACCAAAGTGCCGGGGCGGCTGGATGCCGATAAGATGCAGCAGGCGGCGCAGTATTTTGTGGGAAAGCACGATTTCCTCGCCCTCTGCGCCTCGGGCAGCTCGGCTGCGGCTCACGGCGACACCGTGCGCACCATCACGGCCTGTGACGTCCAGCGCCGGGGCGACGACATCGACATCACGGTGACGGCGGACGGCTACCTCTACAACATGGTGCGCATCCTCGCAGGAACCCTCTGTGAGGCCGGCGCGGGGCGTCTTGCGCCTGAGGCCGTGCCGGGCATCCTCGCCAGCCGCGACCGCAAAAAAGCCGGGCCGACGCTGGCGGCGAAAGGGCTTTTCCTCAAGAGCGTGGACTACGACACGCCCATAGAATAACGCAAACACGACCGATGCTCCCGGAGGGAAAACGCCCCTTTGGGAGCACTGTCATTGCACGAAGGGACAGGAGAGTATGAGAAAAAGACAGCGCGGCCCCCGGCCTGTGTCGGACGAGCCGCTTTCGGCGGGCCGGGTCGAATACCTCGAGCAGGCCCGCGAGCGGGTGCGGAACCGGCGCATCCGCCGCACGGCACTCATCGTCGTGGCGCTGACGCTGGTGGTGCTGTTCACCACCGGCATCGTGGGCAGCTCTGTTGCCATGGCCAAGGACTGGGCCGATACCGCCCGCATCCTACTCTTCCCCGGCACGGGCTGGCCTCAGCAGACCGGCGTTATGGAGGTGAAACAGCTTGCCGCCATGAACAGCAGCTTTGTGGAGCTGGGCGAGGAAGGGTGCGTGGTCTGGTCCCGCACCGGCACCCGGCTCAACTCCATCCAGAGCGGCTACGCCCGCCCGGCGCTGGCTGTGGGCAAGAACCGCTTTGTGCTCTACAACCGCTCGGGCAATGAGCTGCGGGTGGAGAGCCGGACCCAGAATCTCTACACCAAGACGATGGAGAATAGCATCACCCTCTGTGCCATGGCCGACAACGGCACGCTGGCCGTCGTCACAGAGGACCCCGGCAGCGCGGCCCGGCTTCGGGTCTACTCGTCCTCAATGGAGCAGCTGCTGAGCTGGAGCCTCACCATCGCCGACGGCACCCCGCTGCGGCTGGCCTTTTCGCCGGATGGGCGGCGGCTGGCAGTGGCGGCGGTGACGGTAAACGGCGGCCAGATGGTCACGAATTTCTATGTCGTCACCCTGGCGCAGGGCGACCCCCTGCTGGTGGGCAGCGGCAGCGGTGCGGCCCAGTGGCTGAGCTGGACCGGTTCCCAGAGCATTCTGGCCGTCTGCGACAGCCGCGCTGTCCTCTACAACGCATCGGGCGGAGAGCGGGCAGCCTATGACTTTACCGGGCAGACTCTCCGGGACATCTCGGTGGACGCTTCGGGCAATACTGCCCTTCTGCTGGCCTCCGGCCAGCTCTGTCAGGCCGTGATGCTGGGCCGTGACCTCGGCGTCGAGAACACCACGCAGGTGCAGGCGTCCAACCGCATCGTCCGCTCTGGTGCGCAGTTCTATCTGCTCACCGATACAGGGGTGGAGTGCCTTTCCACCGACGGCACCTCCCAGTGGACCCAGAGCCTTTCGGCCCGCCCGCAGGGCCTGCTGGCCGACCGCAGGCAGCTGCTGGTCTTCTGCGGCAATACGGTGCAGGGATTGACCCCGCCTGCGGCGGAAAACAACGCTCAAAGCAATACATAATAAGGAAAACAAGATATGTTCAAGAATCCGTCATTTCTTTTTGATATAGTATGTACCGTGGTCTGGCTGCTTCTGGCTGTGCGCTATGCCCGCAAGGGCTTTCTCGCAGCCAGTGTCCAGCTGGGCGGGAATGTCTTCAGCCTCGTGGGTGCCCGGGTCTTTTCGGGCTGGGCTGCTGCCGAGGTGTTCCAGCGCTTTCTGGCCGGGAGCTTCCGTACCCAGATCGCCGAGAGCATCTCGGCCGGAGGGGTCGTGGACCTGACCGGCATCGCGGACAAGTACGCGGGCTTTCTGCCCGAGAGCTTCCGCGCCTCCATCGTGGAGACCTGCGAGCGCTCCATCTCGGCTGTGCTCAGCGACAACGCCGTGGTGCTGGCGGACGCCATCGTCCAGAAGGTGCTGGCTCCGCTGCTTACGCCGGTCATCTCGGTCGTGCTCTTTTTCGTGGTCTTTGCCCTGCTGCGGATGCTGGTGAGTATGCTGGTCACCGTGCTGGGCCTCGTCAACCGGCTGCCGGTCATCGGCACCGTCAACCGCTGGCTGGGCTGGGTCACCGGCTGTGTCGCCAGCACCATGGACATCTATCTGGTGCTCTGTGTGGTGTGGGCCGTCATCGTCATCACCGGCGGCAATCTGACCGTCCTGAACGATACGGTCATGAGCAGCAGCCTTTACTATAAAGCATTCAATCTGTTCAACCCCTTCCTGTAAAGGGGAGCTTTAGGAGGAACCTATATGGTCTGCAATCGCTGTCAGAAACGTCCGGCCATCATCTTCGTCCAGCGGATGGAGAACGGCCAGATGAAAAATGAGGGCTTTTGCCTGCACTGTGCGCGTGAGCTGCACATCAAGCCGGTGGAAGACCTGATGAAGCAGTTCGGTATGTCCGACGAGGACATGGATAACATGGAAAACCGGATGGAGAGCATGATGGATGAGATGGGGGACGCGAACCCCCTCTCCCTCATGATGAATATGGGTCAGCCCATGGACGGCGAGGAGAACGAAGGGGACGACGACCTTGTCCCCGGCTCCAGTGCTACCTTCCCGCTGGGCGTCAAGGCGGAGGGCGATGCCGGAAACAGCAAAAAGGCCCAGAAGAACGGCAAGAAGCCGCCCCGCCGCAAATTCCTCGACACCTACTGTGAGAATCTGACCCGCAAAGCCCGGGAGGGCAAGCTCGACGACATCGTGGGCCGCGACCGCGAGATCTACCGCACCATCCAGATCCTGAGCCGCCGCCAGAAGAACAACCCCTGCCTCATCGGTGAGCCGGGCGTCGGCAAGACGGCCATCGCCGAGGGCATCGCGGAGCGCATCGCCAGGGGCAATGTCCCTGTGGGCCTGAAGGATAAGGAAATCTTTCTGTTGGATCTGACCAGCCTCGTGGCCGGCACCCAGTTCCGCGGCCAGTTCGAGCAGCGGGTCAAGGGCCTGCTGAGTGAGGTCAAGGCCGCCGGCAACATCATCCTGTTCATTGACGAGATCCACACCATTACCTCCGCCGGTGAGAGCGAGGGTGCCATGAACGCGGGCAATATCCTCAAGCCCGCCCTCTCCCGCGGTGAGATCCAGGTCATCGGCGCCACCACCTTCAACGAGTACCGCAAGTATATCGAGAAGGATCAGGCTCTCGAGCGCCGCTTCCAGCCTGTCCGCGTGGAAGAGCCCAGCGTGGCCGATACGCTGGCCGTCATGAACGGCATCAAGAAGTATTACGAGGAGCACCACCATGTGCAGGTGGATGCCGATGTGCTGAGCGCCATCGTCACCCTCAGTGAGCGGTATATCACGGACCGCTACCTGCCCGATAAGGCCATCGACCTGCTGGACGAAGCCTGCGCCTGCTGCAATCTCGCCCACCCGGTCATCTCGGAGTATCTCGAGATGCAGAAGGAGCTGGACGGCCTCAGGCAGGAAGAGGCGGACATGGAGTCCTCCGACGTCAATGAGGCCATCGACTATGAGCAGGTGGCCCAGCGGAAGACCCGCATCGCCAAGCTCGAGGCAGAGCTGCCCGCAAAGCAGGCTGCTGCCAGCGAGATAAAAGTGACCATGGACGATGTGGCCAAGGTCATTGAGCTGTGGACGGGCATCCCGGCGGTAAAGATCCAGGAGACGGAGTTCGTCAAACTGGCCGGGCTGGAAGCCGAGCTGAAAAAGAAGATCATCGGTCAGGACGAGGCTGTCCATCTGGTGGCACAGGCCGTCAAGCGGAGCCGCGCCGACCTGTCGGGCCGCCGCCGTCCCGCAAGCTTCATCTTCGTCGGCCCCACCGGCGTCGGCAAGACGGAGCTGGTCAAGCAGCTGGCAAACCAGCTCTTCGACGGCCCCGACCCGCTCATCCGTCTCGACATGAGCGAGTATATGGAGAAATATGCGGTGTCCCGCATGATCGGTTCGCCTCCGGGCTATGTGGGCTACGAAGAGGCCGGCCAGCTCACCGAAAAGGTGCGCCGCCGCCCCTACAGCGTGGTGCTGTTCGATGAGATCGAAAAGGCCCACCCCGACGTTATGAACATCCTGCTCCAGATCCTCGACGAGGGCAAGATCAACGATGCACAGGGCCGGACGGTGGACTTCTCCAATACGGTCATCTGCATGACCTCCAACGCCGGCAGCAGCGACAAGACGACCTCCGGCCTCGGCTTCAACAAGAGCGAGGAGCAGCTGAGTGAGGAAAAGACCCGCAAGGCTCTGAGCCAGTTCCTGCGGCCTGAGTTCCTTGGCCGTGTGGATGAGGTCATCGCCTTCAAGCCGCTGAGCCAGCAGACGCTGGAAGGCATCGCGGCTCTCATGCTGGATGAGTACAAGCCCAGCATGGAAGCCAAGGGCATCGCCTACAGCTACACCCCGGCGGCTCTCTCTGCCCTCGTGGCCAAGAGTCAGGGCGGCAAGTTCGGCGCCCGCGACCTGCGCCGCGTCATCCGCAAGGCTGTGGAGGACCCCGCCGCCGAGCGCATCATTGACGGCACCCTGAAAGCGGGCGGCAGCCTGACGGTGGATGCCGAAAATGGTGAAGTTATCTTGAAGTGAATGCTTGACTTTTCTGTACGATCGCATATAATAAAGACAGAAAGACAATGAATTCGTGCATAGAATTCACACCAAAAGAAGAAAACCCCTTCCTGGAGTTGCAGCTCCAAAGAAGGGGTCTTCTTTTTAGTGCTTACAGTCCTTGTTCAGCATTCTGTCAAGCCACTTGCTGATGAGATTCGAAGTCACACCAGCTGCGACAGATACCATGAAAGACAACATCTCGTGCATAGGACACACCTCCCTTCCCAATGAAATTGGGTCGGTAAGGACCGTGAGACAATTATAACATATAATTCGACCAAAAGATACAGTAAACGGCACTCCGAAGCAGTTCGGAGTGCCGTTTGTCATAGGCAGACTTAGTCGAGGGAGACCGGGAACTCGGGCTTGTTGGCCATACGGGCATTGGTGCGGCCCTCGGGGATGATCTCGCCGGCGGCGGTCAGCGCCAGCTTGGTGAGGGTGGGGCCTACCAGCTCATACACCAGCACCGAGAAGAGCACGACGTTGCGCACCATGTGGCCGTCGGAAAGCTCAGCGGCCTCGGCTGCCATGCCCAGCGCCACGCCAGCCTGCGGCAGCAGGGTGATGCCGAGGTACTTCTGGATGTTGTGGCTGCAGTGGGTGGCCCGGCCGCTGACGAAGGCGCCGGAAATTTTGCCCAGAGAGCGGAAGGCGATGTACACCACGCCAATGAGGAGCACCAGCGGGTCGGAGAGGATGTTCAGATCCAGCTCTGCACCGCTGAGCACGAAGAAGAGGATGTTTACCGGCGACACCCAGCGGTCGAGGCGATCCATCAGCTCATCGGAAGTGGGGCAGATGTTGCAGAACACCGTACCGGTCATCATGCAGACCAGCAGCAGCGAGAAGCCGCAGTGCATCGGCCCGATGTCGAAGGTGACCATGGACAGGCCCACCGTCAGCAGCACGAAGGCCACGGAAAGGCTCATGCGTTTGGAGCGGGAGTGAAAATAAATTTCCAGCTGGTTGAGCGCGAAGCCCGCCACGGCGCCCAGACCCAGCGAGAAGACGATCTCCACCACCGGTTCCACCAGAATACTGATGGTGTCGATGCGGCCCTGCTCGAGGGCGTTGGCAATGCCGAAGGAGGCGGAGAAGAGCACGAGGCCCACGGCGTCGTCGATGGCGACCACCATCAGCAGCAGGCGGGTGAGGGGGCCGTCGGCCTTGTACTGCTTGACGACCATCAGGGTGGCGGCAGGGGCCGTGGCTGCTGCGATAGCACCCAGCGTGATGGCCGAGGCCATGGAGATGATGTCGGGCCGGATGAAGTGCAGGATGACCAGCGCCGCATCCACGAGGGCGGTGGTCATGACGGCCTGTAAAATGCCGACCGTGATGGCCTGTTTGCCCATGCTCTCAAGAGCCGAGAGACGGAACTCGTTGCCGATGACGAAGGCGATGAAGCCCAGCGCTACCTGGGTGATAAGGGACAGGCTGTCCACCTGCTCGAGGGAGCCGAAGCCGATGCCAAAATTACTCAGGCCCAGACGCCCCAGAAAGAAGGGGCCGAGCAGCAGGCCCGCCAGCAGA